>Ga0209512_1000412_pt1 | contig 73397 bp, 69 predicted proteins | sample frozenSSSSmetaG_FD_184142 | JGI IMG/M metagenome (GOLD analysis project Ga0209512, IMG submission 184142) | Glacier valley bacterial and archeal communities from Borup Fiord, Nunavut, Canada, to study Microbial Dark Matter (Phase II) -... | ecosystem: Environmental > Aquatic > Freshwater > Ice >...
CGGCTTCGGCAAAACTGATTTGGGTCGATGTCCGTAATTTCATTTTTTTTCGCTTAATAAAAAGATGCGGAAATATAGCGTATCTGCTTAATTAAATGAACTTACTAAGGAATAAATCTGCGTTTCCTATAGGGTTGCTAACTTATGCCCAACGGGATGTGGCCGTCGTATGTACTATTCCTGCGGCAACGGCAGTTCTTCTGACGTTGCCAGAGATACAGGAACAACAGGTTTTAACGGTGCCGCAGGAGGCTCGCAGCCGTGTTCTTGCCCGATTCCCTTTAAAAAAGCGCGATGTACTATTCCTGCGGCAATGGCTGCATTTATTTCTTTGGAGTGCCGTTCTGCGCCAGTCAATTTCCTGATCCAACTTCTAAACGGAATAAAGCCACTGATCGTTCTTTCAACCGATCCGATAGCTTCATCCTGAATAAATTCTCCACTCTTTTCTGCCATTGTTTTTTCCTTGTGCAAAGCAATCGCGTCTAAATCATCACCCAATGCCAAATCTAATTGATGTATTTGCACAGCCAGCGCTTCGCATGAATGGTCGTCTGGTATTTGATAAGGACTTTTTAATGCGTCCTGAATCACCGGCGGAATAGCGGTTTGCACAATATTTAAATCATTGAGTGGCGAAATGATGGCATTACCAAACCGGTCTTGCGTCGATTTTTCACCTACGATTGAAGAAGAATCCTTAGTCGCACAGCCCGCAACCGTGAACAAGAATATAAGAAAAATAATGAACTTAGTCATACGGCGCTCCCGATCGCCGCAGCAGGATGGCTGCGGCTCAATACAGTGTAGTGTGATGAATGTTACTTAGCAAAAAATAGTTCGGCATCAGCGTGTGTTTCAACGCTGCATCGCAATAACTGTCAAAAATCTAAGATTTGATTGATGTTAAGCCAGGCCATTCTGGCGTAAGTTGATGGGGAATATGGAATAAATCCAGCACGCGGCCAACACTGTGGTCGACCATTTCAGCAATGCTTTTTGGATGTTGATAAAAGCTGGGAAGTGGCGGAAAAATGATTCCGCCCATTTCGGTGACGGAAGTCATATTGCGTAAATGCGCTAAATTGAACGGCGTTTCGCGCACCATTAAAACTAACCGGCGGCGTTCTTTCAATGTCACATCCGCGGCGCGGCTGATGAGATTTTCAGATATGCCCAATGCAACCGACGCCAGGGTTTTCATGGAACAAGGTGCAACTATCATGCCCATGGTTTGAAACGAACCGCTGGCAATGGCCGCGCCGATGTCGCGCACGTTATAAACTACATCGGCCATCGCTTCGAGCTGTTTCTTCTTCATGCCAACTTCCTGATTCAAACTCATTAAGCCGGCTTCGGAAATAACCAGATGCGTTTCAATGTCAGTCGTGGCGCGCAACACTTCCAGCAAACGCACGGCATAAACTACGCCGGTCGCGCCGGTAATGGCGACGATAAATCGCCGTTTCACTGAGTAGCTTTTAAAGCTTGAATCAGCGCTTTCAGTTCACCCGATTCAAACATTTCGCCCATGATGTCAGAGCCGCCGATGAACTCGCCTTTAACATATAACTGAGGAACGGTTGGCCAGTTTGAAAAATCTTTAATACCCTGACGGACTTCAGGATCTTCTAACACATTAATCGTCACCAGATTTTCAACGCCACAGGCTTTTAAAATTTGCACCGAGCGACCTGAAAATCCGCATTGGGGAAATTGGGCTGTGCCTTTCATAAACAGGACTACCTGGTTGTCGGTAACTGTTTGCTTGATCCAGCTTTGTATGTCGCTCATGGGAAACTTTCTTTGGGTCAAATGAAACCAATATTATATCTCGTTGTTCCTGCGACTTAAGCACGCCACCATCAATCTATCGCAACGGTATTTCTCAGTCCTGTAAGCCGCAGATTCTACGTGATCTTACTTAGTGGAAGTCCACAATACCTTCAATCTATCTCATCGAGAATAATTGCTGTACTCCGTACACGCAGCATAAGCGGTTACTACCTTGCATTATTTTCAGAGAATTTTTTACGAATCCATTAGTTGAAATCGAAGGTCTATCATGAATTTACTTAACTTAAAAAAAGCGGCTTGTATGACAGGAATTTTATTTGTCGCTTTATATGCTCAGCAAGCTCTGGCTTGGGATGACCCTTATTTATACTGTAGCTCACAAAATAAAGCCAGTTGGTCTTGGGCGAAGACAGCGGACCAGCCATTAAACAACGAATTGAATATTGGATACAACGAGGGCCTTTTTTCAAGGTTACAAGGATTCTATCCAACCGGCATGTACCCACAAGCAGAACTTCCAAAAGATCTGTTCATGATTAATACTCTGCTTAAGGACAATACGATGAGGAATGAAAAGCAAGCCAAATCGGTTTGTAAAGAATTGCAAAAATTTTGCCCGGGAAAGGACCCGGAAAAACACGAAATATATCTTGGCGCAGCCCGGTATTCAACAAGTAAAGCAAATTCCATCGGTTTGTATTTTAAAAATGATCCATCGGATCAATCGGAAGAACCCAGCATATTACTTTGCCCATCCTGGAAGCATGAACCAGAAAAAACGACTCATAATTGCGGTTTGATTTTTGGCCCTCTTGATAAAAATACAGGCAGACTTTATGAAAGAAAGGTAACAAGTGCGGGTCTGGGGGCATGCGCACCAAGTTAAGAGATTTTTACCTATCAAAACTTAAGATACCGTCGTCCCCGCGGGTCTTTGGCGAGGTTCCAGTGTCTTTTTTTAACCCTTCCAGCCTACGACCGTAATTTAGCAAACGCCGCCGCCATCGCATTGTTGGATGGTGGCGTTTTTTTTTGGTGCTGCGTTATACGCTTTGCGTCATTCCGGTCAGCACGTTGCTGAGGTTGAGAACCGGGTTGTGGAACACTGTCCGTCAAGCGCATGGTCAGTGCAATACGTTTGCGCTTTTCATCGACTTCCAGCACTTTCACTTTCACCACTTGCCCCGCTTTAACGACCGTGTGTGGGTCTTTCACAAACGTGTTGGACAACGCCGAGATATGCACTAAACCATCCTGATGCACACCAATATCCACAAACGCGCCGAACGCGGCAACATTGGTGACTACGCCTTCTAAAATCATATCGGGACGTAAATCGCGGATTTCTTCCACGCCTTCTTTAAAGGTTGCTGTGGAAAATTCCGGACGTGGATCGCGCCCTGGTTTTTCCAATTCTTTCAAAATATCGCTAATCGTTGGCACACCGAATTGCTCGTCCGCATATTTAGCCGGATTCAATGTTTTTAACAAGCCTGCATCACCAATCACACTCTTCACATCGCGATTAATATCGGCCAATATTTTTTCAACTAGTGGATACGATTCAGGGTGAACCGCGGAAGCATCGAGCGGTGATTCGCCATCCATCACGCGTAAAAATCCGGCGGCCTGTTCAAACGTTTTATCACCCAGACGCGGCACTTTGCGCAAAGCAGCACGCGAAGAAAAACGACCTTGTGTATCACGGAAATTAACGATACTTTGCGCCACACTATTTGATAATCCAGACACGCGCGCCAACAACGGAACCGATGCTGTATTCACATCGACGCCAACCGCGTTCACACAATCTTCCACCACTGCATCTAATGATTTAGCTAACTGGCTTTGGCTCACGTCATGTTGATATTGCCCGACGCCGATCGATTTCGGATCGATCTTGACCAGTTCCGCCAACGGATCTTGCAAACGCCGGGCAATGGAAACGGCACCACGAATAGACACGTCTAATTCAGGCAATTCTTTGGAAGCGAATTCCGAGGCTGAATAAACCGAAGCGCCCGCTTCGGAAACCACAATTTTGCGCAGTTTTAATTCGGGACGAAGCTTAATTAAATCCTGCGCCAACTTATCTGTTTCACGCGAAGCGGTTCCGTTACCAATCGAGATGAGCGACACCTTATGTTTTTGCGCCAACTGCGCCAGCGTGTGCAACGAACCTTCCCAATCATTACGCGGCTGATGTGGATAAATCGTATTGTGCTCTAACACTTTTCCGGTCGCATCCACAATGGCGACTTTAACGCCGGTGCGCAGGCCAGGATCTAAACCCATCGTGGCGTGTTGTCCGGCAGGGGCTGCCAATAACAAGGCTTTTAAATTACGCGCAAAAACGTTGATGGCTTCTAATTCGGCACGTTCACGCAGTTGGCCCATTAACTCGCTTTCCAAATGCATAAATACTTTGACGCGCCAGCACCAGCGTACCGTATCTGCTAACCATTTATCGGCAGCACGGCCCTGATTGCTGATATTAAAAAAGTTGGCGATACGGCTTTCACACGGATTCAATGGCGCATCCCATTTGGGCTTTTCTTCTTCGGTATCTAAACGCAAATCGACATTCAACATTTCTTCACGACGACCACGCAACATCGCTAAAGCGCGATGTGAAGGGATGCTCATGATGGATTCTGAGTACGCAAAATAATCGGCAAATTTTTCACCGGCTTCTTGTTTACCTTCAATGACCTTGGATTCCACCACACCATGTTCTTGCAAATACGCACGGCATTGTTGAAGCAGCGTGGCTTCTTCGGCAAAACGTTCCATCAAAATTTGACGCGCACCATCTAAAGCGGCCTTCACATCAGCAACGCCAGGGTTATCACCAGCTTCGGTTTTAAATGCGGGTTTCAAATAAACAGCCGCAACTTCTTCAGGAACCAACATTGGATCAGCGAGCAAACTTTCTGCCAAAGGCAGCAAACCGGCTTCCAGAGCAATTTGCGCTTTGGTGCGACGCTTGATTTTGTATGGCAGATATAAATCTTCCAAACCGGTTTTATCTTCCGCATGCATGATCGCATCCAGTAATACCGGCGTCATTTTCCCCTGCTCGGTGATCGAATTAACGATAGCTTCGCGACGCTGTTCAAGTTCACGCAAATACGATAAACGCTGCTCCAACAAACGCAATTGCGTATCGTCCAGACCGCCGGTGGCTTCTTTCCGGTAACGCGAAATAAACGGCACAGTCGCGCCTTCGTCTAATAAGGCAATAGCGGCAGAAATTTGCTGGGGCCTGGCGACTAATTCGATGGCTAAACGCTGTTCAATGGTAGGCAACATAGAGGCAAATTCAAGAAAATTTAAGGAGCGCGCATGATACCTTTTTTGGTGATTTGCGCCAGTCTTGACAGGGGAGTTACGTTTGGGCTTATTTCATCCTTACAAAAACATTCATGCATCTCATCCAAATCACACTATTAATAGTATTAATAAGAGTATAATTGATCATACTGTCAGAAAGTGAGTTAACATGCCGCAAATTACCGCCAACGAGTTAAAAACCAAGGGTATCGCTGCAATAGAAGCGGTCTTGAATGAGCAAAACGAGGCCATTGTGTCAGTTCGCGGCCATGCCCGATTTGTTGTGATGGAATTGGATTATTACAACTACTTGCGTGAATGTGAATTGGAAGCCGCCATTGCCGAAAGTCGTGCTGATATCGCAGCCGGTCGTTTTGTTCGCGAATCAGCAGAAGCGCATGTGACGCGCTTATTGGAATCCGATAAGGCATCTGATTGATGACCTACGCGCTGGACTTCACAGAATCTTACCAGCGCCGCGCTAAAAAATTTCTAAAGCGTCATCCGGAGTTGATACAACAATATCTTAAAACGTTAAAACTACTGGAAGAGAATCCATTTCATCCCTCATTACGTTTGCATCTATTACACGGCCGCCTGGCTGGGGTGCACTCTGTTTCAATTAACTTAAGTTACCGGATAACGTTAGAGCTTTTAATAGCAGAGAATGTGATTACTCCGCTGGATGTGGGTGACCGTGATCGGGTGTATTAGCAATAATCACGCAAAAAAAGAATCAAAATTTATTTCTTATTCCTGCCAATGCATCTTCAATATTATCAACAGATTCTTTAGAAACATCGTGCTGCGCAGCGTAGCGGGGCCACTCAATTACAACACTTAAAACGCCCTCGATTATGTTATTCGCACGCTGTGTTTTGATGGCGAAAGCAGCAGCCAACTTAAGCAAACTTTTTCTATCTGGCTTGCCACTTCCCGACACAGCCGTCGTATGCTCATTCCCATTCCTGTGCTGAAGGTTAAGTCATATCCTGGCGCCAGCTTCCAGCCACTGTCCGTATGCAGCATGGCGAAGTTTTTCCATGATCGTCCTGGTTATGCACCAATGCATTAAAACAAGCCAGCCGGAATGCTTTTTCAACTTCTACCGCGCTTTGCGTGAAGCCTTGGGTGACGCCTAACACGAGTTCGTAATCCAAAGAAGGGATTCGGTAATCCGCGTACAGGATTGCGTCGAGCGCAATCATGTGCAATTTATGATTTCTAATCCGGTCAAAACGACGAACAGCGAAAAAGTAATCGTCTGCATCCTTGTTGGATACCTGAATTAACTCTGTTTCCGGCATTTCTATATCGGCCGCTTTCGCCATGTCGGCATAAGCCATCTCGATACGTCCCATATCAACGGGATCATTTTTTGCACGAAATTTAATATCCAGTGCTCATATTCAGCAGGCAGAGTATGGAATCCGGACAGTATTTCATTACTATTCTTTGCACGCGCCACGATTACTTTAGGACGCGCGCCACCTGGCGATCCGCCTTGAATTTGAAGTTGCTGCAACACGTTGGTTTGTTCACCCGGGAGTACGTCATCGACTGAACTAAGTATCGTGGACAAGTCAATATGATCGTTAATGTTCAGATCAATTTCAGGACGATATTCTAAAGCGCCCATTGCCCTTGATCCCATATAGGCCAAGCGATCTAACGGCGTTATTTCATTCTGATTCCAGTTGCGTTGCCGTTTAAATTCGCGATCCATCAACAACAAACCCCAGCCGTTCGGAAGGCTGGCTGCGAATACACCTTGTAATCCATGAAATAACGCATTCGGCGCAGTTTGTGGGCTGCTGCTAAATGCCAGACTATTTGGCGCAAGATCAAATCCGGCAGATAACCAGTTTGTGTCGTATTGAAATGTGATTTCGCCACGATCAGGTCCTGTGTGCAGTCGTCCAACCGTCGATCCATTGTGAAAGACAATTAACTTTTCAATGTGCCTCGCGTTCATTTCGACCCTCTCTTTCGCTTTGGCTGTGCCAGTTGGTCGATTGATCTGATCGGCTTGGGTTCGAAAAGATGGCCAATGTCCCCGACTGAATCCAATGCAATTGCTATAGCAACTAATTGTGCAGTGCCAATTTGTCCTGTGGTTTCAAATCGTTTTAATGTGCTTAGAGGAACGCCGGAACGGAGGCAAACTGTTGCACGAGAGAGATTCTGAGCTAACCGGATTGCTTTAGCTTTTTCTCCGATTTGCTGAACAATTCGTGCGGATGACGTGTATTTAATAGATATCATGTTAGCCATTATACGCAATAATTCGATTTTATGGCTATTATATTAGCCATTAATGGCACTACTCAGTTACTGGATTTATAGTCGGTTCCCTGCTCATACCGGCTTTGCCAGTGCGTCAGATAAGACGCGGTAACCTGCGGGTTGTTCCAGACAACCAGCACGTTTTCGCTGTTATATCTGGCTGCGGAATTGGAGTAGTTGTAACTACCAGTTTGAACATGCCGTTCATCGGCAATAATGAATTTGTCGTGATGGATGGGATAGTTCGAAATCGTGCGCACCGCAACTTCTGCATCAGCCAGCAAATTTAGCGCGATACGAGCCTTGCCGCTGCGGTCATCAATCATATTGTTCTTATAATCAACGACAATGGCAACTTCTACACCACGCCGTTGCGCATTGATCAAAGCACGCGTCACAACAGGTGATGTAAAGGAATAAGCCGAAAGCCGGATTGTTTTTTTCGCTGATTGAATAACCTTAACAACAAGCGCTTCACTGTCGCCGTCAGGGGAAAACGCTGTTTCGATGTGTGGCGTGACTGGCGCAGCGTCAACAACGTGGGCTTGTGCAATGAGACCGGGGAAAGACAGCGCGACGGCCAGGTAAAAAAGAGCGATTTTGTTCATGTTTCCATTTCTCAGACAGAGGGATTTGCAGACTTCAATTAAAAAAAGAGATTCATTTTCATGAATCTCTTTATTAAATACCCAAACAGATTTTATTTGCTCCATCAGATTTTCATATGCCACTGCTCACATATTTAAATACCGATCGATCCATTTCAAACTCATATCTGGATTACTTCGTAACATTGCTCCAGGCTTCAAATACGGGAAAAAATGGCTCGTCGCCTTCATTTTTTATGATGATAGTTGATGTAAGACTGCCCCCGGTATTCATATTCCCAAATACTATTGGCTTACACTGAAAACTGTCATAAACAGGATCAACATATTCACAAGTACGATTAGTAATATTTTCTTTCCCAGGACCGACCATTCCGTCCCCAAACTCAATGCTATAGGCCGCTTCCATGCCTTTAGTTTTTACAGGTTTTCTAAAAATAAGTTGCATTTTTTCATAACTAAAACCATCCGGAAGTCTTATAGTTAAAGATTTTCCTTTACAAATAGTTTTTTTATAGTCTTGCGATAAATTTCCTCCAACGTCTGTTATATCGCGACCATAGACACTTTTGGGGTTTTTAAATAATCTAGGATATCCCTCAATAGCGCCATCTGGAAAACAGGGGGCGTTCTCAACTAACGGAAAATCTTTGTTCATTTTTGGTGTTGGAGCCGGCAATATCGTGATCACAAAGTTATTTCTTACTCCCATTTTTGCAGGAACCACTATGTACTTGGAACCACGCCCAGTCTCATAGAAGGTTTTGTTCACTACCTCCTTGGCAGGTTCTAGTACGTACTCACCTGTTATGTGTTCTACCTTACATATATCTTCCTTTTTGTCCCATAGATGGATAAACGGTTCAGTTACCGCGTTAAGAACACCCCGTGCATGTGGTTTAAAATAAATACTCATGGCACAGGTACGATCTAAATCAGGTCTTGGCCCTTTAATGACAAAAGAGATGTTTGTTTTATATCGACCGCTGAAGTGATAGGCATAACCAATCTTGCCGAGAAGCTGCGCATTATTTCCCGACCCGGGAATTTCCATTTTCCTTGTTCCCGGTTGGTTAGTGTCAGGTGAATATAGGTGAACATACTTGGAGTGATTAAAATCCGTTTCCCCATCCAAATAAACTTTAAAAACATCTTTATTATCGAACTCGATCGTTTGTGGGGCCTTTGAACTGCCGACATAAAACTCGATCGGACCTGATTCCACGACAAAATAAGCACTGGCCGGGCTGGCTAATATAACTAAAAATCCTGTGCTAACCAGTTTTGTAATTAGTGAGATCATTTTTTTTCCTTTTTTAAAAAAACCATGTTCATCATAAGCGTTTATTTAAACTAGTCTCTAAGTAATTCTACGGATACACCATTAATGACCGGATTTTATGCCGCAAAACAAACCTGACTTAACAAAACATCGACCTGCGCAAATAACAAATTCAACGCCTTCAATTTTAATAAAAAAACGCTAACTTTTCCATTTATTTATGCCAATCATCAACAAACGCCAGACTATGGCCGCCCTAGTTGTAAAAACAAATTAAACGCGCCGCCAGGCGCAGCGGCCATCCCAAAATAAACCGGACCGATAATCGTTTTTGCGCCAACAAAAACGCTGAGACTTTTTCTTAATTTGGCCAGCGCAAAGTCAGAGCTATGATCTCCGGCATTGCCCACTTCCAATGAAGTGCCGATAAAGATTGCCTGACCAAACATATCGAAATTAAGCGCACGGAATAAATAAGTAGCATTGCCGTACAACAGATAATTTCCAAAAAATTGATCAGGCTGATAAGCCGTTAATTGTTGGAATCCGCCCAGGGTTAATCCAATGCCAGGAGCGGAAGGTCCGGATTGCGCACGCGCACCTGCTTGCATGCTCAAATTAAGACTGTTCTTACCATCACTTTTTGCCCATTTACTGTGAAAGGTAAGTTGTTGGTATCCACGAAAATCGTTATGTATATCCGGGTCAGGTAAGTTACTGCTATTCCGGTTAATACCTGCAATTAATTCGCCACCAAACCGATATCCCTCGCTTGGAAAAAACGGTTCGTCCAATTGATCAATAATGAAGCGGGAATGAAACGCTATTTCGTCTAATTTTTCTGTTGCCAAACTGGTGAGCACAAATTCACCATCTGGTAAGCGGGTAAGTATGCCACCCAGCTTTGGCCGTAAATGATAATTGGCTACAAACAAGCCGGTGCGAACTTCACCTTTGTCACCGTAGGCACCGAGCGGAACGCCCAGATCGACACCAAGTTTCACTGACTGAATTCCATATTCGGCGATCCGATCGTTATCTGCATAGAGTGACAGCGTTCTGAGGTTTGCATCTATATAAGGGGCAACATACGTTTCTTCGCGGTCAGTCAGTGGCTGACGCAGTTCAGAGCGTATGCCGTAATTAGTACCGAATTGCAGGTCATTGCGCAATTCCATTCCGCTTTCGTTTATCCAGGGTAAGCGATGTCCGACTTGTAATTCAAATCCACTCACGCCGTCAAAACCACTTGTAAGCTCTAAACCAAAACGAAGAAAATTGGGGCCCCAACGAAGTGGTGTCGCACTGACTTCTACGCCATATTCACCGTCGCGCTGTACTACCGAATGGGTGACGCTTTCATATTGACCAGAATTAATCAATGGCGTAATGCGACGATTGATTTCCTCGGCACTATAAGTAGACCCAACTTGAATATTGAGCTGACGACGAATATCTTCGGATGGAATTTTTCCACTGCTCTGCACATCCACAAACGCAATTTTTACCGGCGGTAAGTTAGGACTCGGGCGAGCTTTTAATTGCGCGAGATAACTATCCGGGCTGACTGAAAGCACCGCTAATTTAGCGTTTAATGCTTCTGCAGATTGATAGCCTATATCGAATGCTTCCTGGGCTCGCCTAAAATCCATGAAGCGGATCGTACCTAAATTGGCGTCGATCAAAATGTCGTCAGGAGTGAGTAATTTTTTTTGTTCGTTCACATTTTGCTCGGTCAAAATATTGATCATTTGCTGACTAATACTGACAAAATTAGTCAGGCTGCCCCGCGGTAACAATGGTGTACCAATGTTGACGGCAATAACAATATCGGCACCCATGTCACGTGCAATATCAATGGGCAAATTACGTACTAATCCACCGTCAGTTAATAATCGCCCATCAATTTCAATTGGAGCAAAAACCCCCGGCGCTGCCATGCTGGCGCGAATTGCAGTGGAAATCGGACCTTTGCTAAACACGACCATTTCACCCGTTCCCAAATCGGTTGCCACGGCTCTGAAGGGAATGGTTAATTTATCAAAGGAGATGTCGGAAGGTAAATGCGACGTCCAGTTTTGTAGGATTTCTAAAAATTGATTTGCCTGCACCGCACCAAGAGGTAAGGTCACGCCATCTTTATTCAGACCAAACGCGCCGCCGATTGGGTAGTTAACATCATCCTCACGCAGTGTTTGAGGAATTTCACGGCGATCAACAATATCTAAAGCGACATTATTTAAATGTATGTCATTTAATTTTTTTTCAATGTCAGTAGCTGACATGCCCGATGCATACAGCCCGCCAACCACCGCGCCCATACTGGTTCCTGCTATGCAATCAACAGGAATATGCTGTTCTTCCAAATATTTTAAAACCCCGATATGCGCAAAACCGCGTGCGCCACCGCCCGATAACACGACGCAGATTTTTGGACGTGATTTGATCGCGGCAACGCCAGAATTGGCTGACGCGGCGGGCCAATAAAATAAGTTAATAAGAGTGATAAGAAGGAAGATAAAAAAGCGCATGACGTAGTGGTTTCACAAAAAAAGAGGTTACTTTAACTGTTCTCGCCGGCTTGCGGCATCCGGTTTTGTAGGGTGGGCACGTTTTTGTGCCCACCATGGTTGGTCAATTACATTCTCAAATAAATTCCTTGCTTATCAAACGCCACGCCTTATTGATCTTGCCTGGTGTCGCAAAGATGGTGGGCACAAAAGCGTGCCCACCCTACAAAACCGACGCATTGACGAGCGAAAACTGTCCGCCGGAAACACGCTCAATCCCCGCAATATCACGCCAACTTTGAATAGTGGCAAACCGATGTTCAGCAAATAAATTTCGCACCGATTGCGCCTGATCAAAACCATGCTCAACAAGGAGCCAACCACCTTGTTCTAACCGCGTCGTTGCGCCCTGCATTATCTGACGATACGCAGAAAGCCCGTCTGCATGATCGGTCAACGCATTACGCGGTTCAAAACGCAAATCACCCTGACTTAAATGCGGATCGTTCTGAACAATATAAGGCGGGTTCGACACGATGGTTTGCCATTTCATATCAGGTAACGTCTGATACCAGTCACTTTCCACAAAGTGAATTTGACATTGATGTGTTTCAGCATTGCATCGTGCCACGTCTAATGCCATTGGACTGATATCACCGGCCCAAATCTTCAGATCAGCACGTTCATGTGCGATAGCGACAGCAATGGCGCCTGAACCTGTGCCAAGATCAAGCAAAGTCGAATCAGGTGGCGCAAATCGCAGACCAAGTTCAACTAATAATTCGGTATCGGGCCGGGGAATTAAAACGTCCGGCGTGACTTGCAAAGACAATCCAAAAAATTCGCGCTGGCCAATTAAATAAGCAATTGGTTCACCTTGAGTCCGACGCTGAATTAATTCATGTATCGTTTTTATTTCCGCATCAGACAACAATTCTTCTGATTGTGTAATCAGTTGAATCCGCGTTTTATTCAACGCATGCATCATTAATAAACGTACTTCTGAAACGGGTATTGCTTTCGATGTCGTAATGGTAGCAAGTAGCGTGGTGACGCTGTGTTGTTGCATAAGATCTGATTTATTTTTGATCAATTGATTTTGCTTTGAAAAGCACGACCACTAACACCACCGTAAATACGACGAACCAGGCTAACGACCATTGTGGAACCGAGAGCCCCATAACCGGGTCGTAATACGTCCCACACATACCTTCAGCCATAAATACGGTCGGTAACCACACGCTAAAAGGAAGATTATTTACCGCAGTTTGAATGGGATCAACACCGCATTTAATTTCCGGATGCGCAATCACATAGAGCTGATACAAAGCCACACCGGCACCGCTAATTGACGCGTACAAACCAACGCAACAACCCATCTTTCGCCACAACACAGATCCGGTCATGCCGATTAAACAACCGATGGCTAACAGAATAAAAGCATAACGCTGGATAACGCATAACGGACACGGCATCATGCCTTCAACGAGTTGCAAATATAAAGCGATGGCGACTAAAGTTAAGCTGGCTATGGCGATGATTAGTAATGCAATTTGTGGTTTTTTCATAGAACAATCCTTACAAAAATAAAATTAATTATCAGCCAGCTGCGCCAACAACTCCGCCTGATGCTCAGCCAATAAGGCATTGGTCAGCTCGGTCAGATCACCGTCCATTATAAAATCAAGCTTGTACAACGTGAGGTTAATTCGATGATCGGTCATGCGACCTTGTGGAAAATTATAGGTGCGGATGCGTTCGCTTCTATCTCCTGAACCGATCAGACTTTTACGCGTGGCTGCTTCTTTGGCTTGCTTCTCGCGTAATTGTCCGTCCATGATGCGGCTTGCCAAAACGCGCATCGCTTGCGCTTTATTTTGATGTTGACTGCGCCCGTCCTGGCACTCGACCACCATGCCGGTCGGAATATGCGTTAAGCGCACTGCGGAATCGGTCTTATTAATATGCTGACCGCCAGCACCAGATGCGCGGAAAGTATCTATGCGTAAATCAGCATTATTGATAATGACATCGGTTAATTCATCCGCTTCCGGCATCACCGCAACGGTACAAGCGGAAGTGTGAATACGACCTTGCGTTTCCGTTGCCGGAACCCGTTGTACCCGATGTCCGCCCGATTCAAATTTAAGTTTGGAATACGCGCCCAAACCCGCAATCCGGATAATGACTTCTTTGTATCCGCCCAAATTCGATGGTGACTCCGACATCATTTCCACCTGCCAGCGATTACGTTCTGCATAACGTGTGTACATGCGCAATAAATCGCCGGAAAATAAAGCGGATTCATCACCACCGGTTCCCGCGCGTATCTCTAAAAGAATATTGCGTTCATCGTTGGGATCTTTCGGCAGCAGCATTTTTTGTAATTCGGCGTCCAGTGCTTCCATCACATTTTTTGCACTGGCGATTTCTTCTTGCGCAAATTCTTTCATCTCCGGATCGGACATCATTTCCTGAGCCGAATCAATATCAACCTGCGCTTGGCTGTAACGCTGGTAAAGCGCGACCACCGGCGTTAATTCCGCATATTCACGATTGAGTTTGCGGTAATTGTCCATATCGGACGTAACGCCTTCTTGCATCAACAATTGATTAATTTCAACCAGTCGCTCGGCTAAATGGTCGAGCTTGGTTAGCATGGATGGTTTCAAAATGAGTCTCTTTATTGTGGGTTTGGACTATCTCACAGGTTGGGCTAAAGGTTTACCAGCCCAACGCTCTGCGCAGAATGTTGGGCTGGTAAACCTTTAGCCCAACCTACAAGGTAGCTACCGCCTGTGGCGAAATAATTGCGGAAGTAAGGCTGCAATTTTGGCGCGTTCATCGCCATGTGATTTGTTTAAAACCTCTTGCGAACCGTGCAAAAATTTGGCGGTTAAACCTTTGGATAAAGCTTCCAGCACCACATCAATATCATCGCCTTTAGCCAGCATACGACGCGCACGATCTAATTCCATTAATCGCATTGCTTCACCGCTTTCATGCAACTCTTGAATCACGGGAACGACAGCGCGGCCATCTATCCAATGCATAAACGATTGCACCCGCGTTTCAATAATTTCTTCCGCTTGTGCCACCGCTGACTGACGCTTTTCTATGCCAGTTTGTACTTCGCTGCTTAAGTCGTCCACGCTATATAAAAATATGTCATCTAACCGCCCGGCTTCCGTTTCAATATCACGCGGCACAGCTAAATCCACCATAAACATTGGTCTGTGTTTGCGCGCTTTAATTGCACGTTCAACCAACCCCAAACCGATAATTGGCAAAGTAGATGCAGTGCATGAAATGACAATATCAAACTGCGCTAACTGATCTGGCAATTCGGACAGACAAATTGCACGGCCATTGAATTGATGCGCTAATGCCGCGCCGCGTTCAGAGGTACGGTTAGCGATAGTGATGGAGGCCGGATTCTGTGCCGCAAAATGCGTCGCGCATAATTCAATCATTTCACCTGCACCGATGAACAACACATGCTGTTCAGTGATGTCGTCAAAAATACGCTGTGCCAAACGCACTGCCGCCGCAGCCATGGAAACACTGTGTGCGCCAATTTCTGTCGAACTGCGCACTTCTTTAGCAACTGAAAACGTACGCTGAAATAACTGATGTAAATAAGTTCCTAATCCACCCACTTCATCTGACTGACGCACCGCGTCTTTAAGCTGTCCCAAAATTTGCGGCTCGCCCAGCACCATCGAATCTAATCCAGACGCCACGCGAAATGCATGGCGAACTGCACCATCTTGTGGCAACGCATATAAATGCGAACGTAATTCTGAATAAGGGAGTTGGTGGTAGTCAGCTAAAAAGTGCGCGGCTGAATCAATGGAATTAGTTTGTTTGGAGGCGGTATACAACTCAGTACGATTACAAGTCGATAAAATCGCCGCCTCGACGGTTTGCCCCGTAGCGTCACGGCCTGCCAAAAATTGCCGTGCTGCAACCACAGCCTGACCAATTGCGTCAGGTGCAAAAGCCACTTTCTCGCGCAGCGCGACAGGAGCAGTTGTGTGGTTAAGGCCGACGGCAAGCAGTTGCATGGAGTGAGTGGGGTGAGATTTATTAACGAAACCCGACATTATAACGCGCGGGTGAAGGTGTGGCGTTGTTTAGCTCAAGCTGATAACCATAGCTATAAACCGGCGCCAGTCGAAAGCCATTTTCAGGGCGCAATTGCAATTTAGTGCGTACGCGGGAAATGTGGGTGTCCAACGTGCGTGATGAGATGTCGGGTTCGCGCGACCAGACGGCCTCTAATATCGTCGCGCGTGATAATGGTTTGTCCGCGTTGCGAAACAACAGCAATGCCAGCTCAAATTCTTTTCGGGTTAAATCAATGAATTGGCCTCTTAGTGCAATCCGGGCTGAACGCATTTCAACAACGTAGCAACCAAATTTCAGGATTTCTTGCGCAGCTTGATTGGGATATACGTGCTGTCGAAGCACTTCTACGCGCGTTAGTAATTCATTGCGACGAATTGGTTTAATGAGGTAATCCGTTGCGCCGGTGCTTAATGCGGCCACGATCTCATCTTCTGCAAAATTGGTGGTAATGAATAAAATAGCGGCGCATTTTTCTTTGACGCTGGCGATTATTTTTGTCGCGTTGTCTGAGATGTCGTTATCCACAATCACCATGTCGAACTGGTCATCTTGTAGTTCTTTAGCGTTGGTGAAGGCAATGACGTCGTAACCGGCTGAGTTAAGCGTTTTTAACAGAGTGGCTTCGGTGTTCAGGATGGCGATTTTCATAAAAATGTATTTTTCGTAGGGTGGACACACCTTTGTGCCCACCATGGTTGAGATGGCACAAAAGATCAATGACTCGTGATGATTTATACGCGACGGAATTTTATTAGCGAGTAACCCTGATCAAAGATGGTGGGCACAAAGACGTGCCCACCCTACGAGTATACGGCTCCTGGCTACATTTCAGATGAACCGAAACCACATAAAAAAACCGGAAGCCACATACACTGCGGCTTCCGGTTTTTAATTCTACATCCACTCAGCTATTCATCTCGAGCTCGGGCAAAACCACATTCACGTCCAGCACTTCCAAATCACCTTTACGGTCTAACGATAACGTAATGTCTTTCGGATCTACTTTGGTGTATTTTGAAATCACCGCAATTAATTCCGCATGCAAGGCTGGTAAAAAGTCATAACCTGAAGAACGACCGCGTTCACGCGCGATGATGATTTGCAGCCGCTCTTTAGCCGCTACGGCAGTTTTCGGTTTGGTATTAAATAAAAAAGAGAGTAAAGCCATGTTAGCGCGCTCCAAAAAAGCGTTTGATTAAGCTGGGTTTTTCATAATCCATGAAGCGAAATGGTAACTCTTCACCTAAAAAGCGCCCTACCACATCTTCATACGCTAATGACACCTGGCTGCCTTTAATGTGAATTGCCGGGCTTCCCTGGTTAGACGCATGTAATACCGCTTCAGACTCAGGAATAATACCGACCAGAGGAATACGCAAAATTTCTTGCACATCCTGATGCGACAACATTTCACCGGCATCAACACGTTTTGGTGAGTAGCGGGTAATCAATAAATGCTCTTTAACCGGTTCCCCGCCATTTAATGCGCGTCGTGATTTGGCTTGAATAATGCCAAGGATGCGATCTGAATCGCGCACGGAAGACACTTCCGGATTCGTGACGATGATAGCTTCGTCCGCAAACGTCAGCGCCATGATCGCGCCATGTTCAATTCCGGCAGGAGAATCACAGATAATGTATTCAAAATCCATCTTAATTAATTCATTCAGCACCCGTTCCACACCCTCTTCCACCAACGCGTCTTTATCACGCGTTTGCGACGCCGGCAGGATGAATAAGTTCTCGCAATGTTTGTCTTTGATCAGTGCCTGGCGCAGTGTCGCTTCGCCGCTGACGACATTGATTAAGTCATACACAACGCGACGTTCGCAACCCATAATCAGATCAAGGTTACGCAAGCCGACGTCGAAATCGATAACAACCGTTTTATGCCCGCGCATAGCAAGGCCGGTTGCAAAACTGGCTGAAGACGTCGTTTTACCAACGCCACCCTTGCCTGAAGTAATAACTATGATTTTTGCCACATTGACTCCTTTGAACTTAAATAACTAATTACTGGACTGAATTGAAACGACATCGATTTTATCGCCATCCAATTTAATTTGAACCGGCATTTGCGGCGCTAATGACGGATAGCCATGTTCAAAGGTGCGATAAATGCCAGCGATGGAAACCAACTCCGCTTCCAAACCCATCGTGAAAATACGCGCTGCTGTATTGCCACTTGCACCCGCCAAAGCGCGACCACGTAACGGTGCATAAATATGGATGTTTCCATCGGCAATAACTTCTGCACCACTGTTGACGACAGCGGTAATAATTAAATCCCTGCCGCGCGCATAGATGCGTTGTCCACCGCGTACCGGTGTGTCAATCACCATCGGCGGCAACGATGAAGTCGCGGCAACTAATTCAGTGACGGGCTCTGCGACAACTTGCGCAACGATTTTTTCTGCACTTTGTGCCACCTTGCTGCCCAGATCGATGCTTAATCCCAATTGCGCAATTTGTACTTCACACGCTTCTGGTGCATGACGAATCGCAACCGGATGAAAGCCACTTGATTTGAATAAACCAATTAATGCCGGCCAATCCAGCGCTGTGCAATCAATATTGGCAACATCAATGACAGCGCACTCTTCCGAATAGTAATCACTGGAATTAGCGGTCAATTTTTTTAATGCCGCTGCCAATACCGACAAATTGGCGTCATGCAAAATAACTGCAATGGCGACAACAGTGGAAATTTTAATTTCAATGGGGTTGCGTTGACTTATAGTCTGCATGAAAAATAGAAATCTAAGAGAAAATGGCTTAAGTTGAATCAATAACCCGGCATTATCACCTGAAAAGCATTTTGATTAGTAACAAATTTGGGGTGGAAGAGTACGCACAAACCCATTTAGACAGTTTGATATCTTTTAGTATTAAGCTATGGTGATTACAGGGTTGCGCATATCTCGCATATCTCGCGGGGAAGGGAAGAAAATGGCTGCGATGGACCGGGAAAGTGTACAAACCGTATTTTTTGCGGTTATTGGGTACCTATTCCAATATTCATGCAACATATATTTAGCACGTTTGCTACTGCCTGGCGACTACGGGGATTTTGCCGTAGCTCTCTCAATGCTGCTTCTGCTGTCCACCGCGTTGGAATTGGGTGCCAGCAAAACAATTCCCAAATACATACATCTTTACAAAAAAAATGAGGATATTCCGCGCATAACTGGGTTGTTACGAGGCTTTCTCACAGCTACCTTGTGTATTTCTGCTCTAGTCACTTTTCTCATCGCCGGAATAGCTTATCTTGATTTGGAGATAGCTCATAAAGCGAATAGTGAGCAATTTCATCCGCTCATATTGGCGTTGTGTTTTTTACCTTTTATTATTCCGTCCAATATTTTAGCGTCTTCATTAAAGTGCATTAATCCACGCGTAAATTCTGAATTGCCTCGTTTATCTTTGTATGGCTTAACGCTATTATTTTTATGGACATATACGGCATTTGGATTTGATGGAAATGACTGGTCAGGAACTGCGCTATTTGGCACCGCCAACTTGATAGTACTGACGATTTATATCGTCTTAGCCTTTCGATATATACCTCGTCATTACCTCACCATCACACCGGAGTACGAATGGCGGGAATGGTTGCCCACATCGGTTCCGATTATGGTTTCTTCTATATTGTTTGTGGGAACAAGACAAGCAGATTTGTTTATGGTTGAAGCGTTTGATGCCAGTGAAGCAAGTGTGGGGTATTTTGCTGCGGCCAGCCAAACTGCTCAAGGGTTAATAACCATTTACATCACTCTAAACCTGATTTATGGCTCGCGAATTGGTAAATCAATTACAGAGGGAAGAGAAGCAATTAAAAAAACATTGCGCAACATGGCCGGTTTTATGGGTTGTTTTTGTTTGATTTTTTTATTGTGTTTGATTTTTTTTGGTAAATATATTTTAGGTTTGTTTGGACCAGAATACATTCAGGCTTATCCGACAATGATACTACTGACAATTGCAGCAAGTGTCCGGGTAACTAGCGGCGGATATATTACGTTTTTGCAGTATTACGGCAAACAAAATCAAGTATTAGCCGTGCAGTTTGGCGTCTTGTTACTTGCATTAGTATTAAACAGCATGTTAATTCCCCGATATAGCATCTTCGGCGCGGCTGTATCTTCCACCATCTGCTTTATTATCATGTCGATTTTCCTCACTGTTCGCGCTATGCGATTATTACGCACAGTAAAAAGTGCCTGACTGTTTTTTCATACCTCACCGGTCCATTCCCCATCACTCAGAAATCTCAGAAATAATTGCTTCGATCCGCATCACGATGTCATCCACCATGTCCAATGGCACCTTCTCTTTAAATTTTTCTTTACCCGGCTTCCAGTCAAGTAAATTTATTTGTTATCAGGGTTTGCACCAATGGACAGAATAGGAGTCAAGCCAGGTGACCGTCCTGCTTACAAGGGAATCGACGACATATAACGCTTGCGCTCAATAACACGATCAGGATAAGGATAAAAATAAGGACAAGGCGGGAGACGGGGGAGACACGACTCTTCTCCCACGCCATAATTTTTGAAATATTCTTCACTGGTACGCCTTCAATACGTCGCATCGTTCACAACATATTACCCACCTTAATCCAACTCTATGCTTTGTTGCGGATTTTTAATCTTTGCCCGAACCGGTTCAGTAGGCTGATTATTATTCGGTTTCAATTGCGCTTCAGGTGAAGCTAAACGTTGTTGAATAATTTCGCAGTAATCCGGATTCAATTCAAAGCCGACAAAATTACGACCACAGCGTTTTGCTGAAATAGCGGTTGTGCCGCTGCCCATGAACGGATCTAAAACAATGCCGCCGGGAGGGCACGACGCGTTGACCATACGATCAATAATTTCCAGTGGCTTTTGCGTAGGATGATCCGCGCGTTCCGGGTCGCATTTATGAATGCGCGACACGCTCCATAAATCTTTGGGGTTGTAACCAATCTCTAACCATTTGGCGCCGACAAAAATAGAACGCGAACGCGCTTTTTTGGTTTCTGCATCGTACGGAATACGCACCGCGTCCAAATCAAAATAGTATCTTTTGCTGTTGACGAAAAATCCTATCGTGTCATGCACCGACGTAAAGCTACGCGTACTCCCGCCCATACTTGGAACACGCCTGTCCCAGATAATTTCATTCATCATTTGCATGCGCTTTTTTAACATGACAAAAATTTCGGGTGAAAACCGCCAGGTCAAAAAAATATACAAACTACCGTCCGGCTTTAATTTCGGCAGCGCGGCGTCTATCCAATTTTCCATCCATTGCAGATAATCACCGGCCTTCAATTTGTCGGATTCATTGCCATAATCTTTGCCCAGACTATACGGAGGATCAGCAATGATCAAATCAATAGAAGCATCAGGAATCCGTTTGAAACCGTTGATGGCATCTTCATTAAAAATTTTATTTATCCACGTCATACCAGACCTATATTTCACCAAGCTCACCAATAGAATTACTTTAAATCACAACTCACTGCAGGAATATTATTCAGAGGAATCGTAAAACCTTTTCCACTCAGACCAAAGTGATAGTTAAATCCGATCTCCTTGCTTATTCCCTCCTGACTATCAAACATTTCGTACATAAAAACAATTTTGTCATTTTCTTTCGCCCACTCGCTCACTAATTTCATGTATTGACATGCGTTAGTGCGGGCAAGAACGGTATCTGCCGGAACAGGAGGTGCGCCATAGTTGGTTGGATAGCCCGTTTCTGTGACCACAATTTGTCTGCCTGGATATGTGCTTTGCATCTGTGCAAACTGGGTTTTGAAACTTACAACAGCTTGCTGCGGCGTTGGTGCCGCACCCGGAGTACAGGTGGAAGGAGGCTGATAAACAGGTGGCAGACGGTCAGCTGTAGTGTACTTAACCACGTCATCGGGTTTACCCCAGCACCATGTTGGATAGATATTCACTGCAATAAAGTCAACCAACCCAGCTACTTCAGCAGCATAGGGGGAATGGAGCCAAAACGCATTGGTTTGTGCCGTGCTCAACGGAATAGCGGGCGCGTCAGCACGAACTTTTTTGAGGTACGTGATCACTTTGGGTATTTGGTCTACAGGGCTTTCAGGATCTTCGTTGCTAACCAATGCGCCAATAATGTTGGGATTATTTTTTAATGCAGGCAGAAAAAAATCTCTGTAATTATCCCGCGCCCAATCATCATAATGTCCTTCGTTATAAAACAAATAAAACCCAGCCAGTACCTTTAAATTTAAATTCTTCTCTGACGTTAAACCAAGCAGATTAATAAACCCTGTGTATTGCGGATAATAAGTTCTGACGTAACCAAACGAACCAGCAATGGAATTCAGATCTGCCTTTATTGTATTTTCAGTAGGTTGAGCAGTTGCATGCAGTCCATTGTAAGTAACGCCAACAAAACTACCTGGAACGCGATTTTCTGCCCAACCGGACGACATCCATAACGATAAGGCGCTCAATAAAATAGCGCAGCGCAATGATTTTTTCATGATTTTTCCCAAAGATTAAGTAATTTCGAACCTGGCTATTATCTCATCACCTCAGGTAAAACTAGCCATTTCCTTCATAAATCCGTGTTGTCAGCTCCCTCTCCCGCAGAACAAGTCACTTGCATAAATCAACATGTAAGTCTGCATAAATCACGCTTTATACAGATAACAATAGTCATTACAATTCACGCCTCATCATTTAAATAACGGAGCACAGCATGGAAATCCGACAAGACGCCGCCTGGCTAGAACCATTCTGGATGCCTTACACAGGCAATCGCAATTTTAAAGAATTTCCGCGCATCATCGCCAGCGCAAAAGGTAACTATTATTTTGATGCGCAAGGCAACAAAATTTTAGATGGCTTGTCAGGATTATGGTGTAGCGGTCTGGGTCATGGTCGTACCGAAATTACGGAAGCGGTGAGCCGTCAAATGGCGACGTTGGATTATTCTCCGGCGTTTCAATTCGGCCATCCGGCGGCATTTGAACTGGCCAACCGCATTAAAGAAATCACACCGGCCGGATTAGATTACGTCTTCTTTACCGGCTCTGGTTCCGAAGCAGCAGACACCTCATTAAAAATGGCGCGAGCTTACTGGCGCGCTAAAGGTCAGGCTGGCAAAACGTTATTGATCGGTCGTGAAAAGGGTTATCACGGTGTGAACTTCGGTGGCATTTCAGTCGGCGGCATCGCCGCTAACCGCAAAGTATTTGGTCAGGCGATTCAGGCTGACCATTTACCACACACCATGCTGGCTAAAAATGCGTTCAATCGTGGACAACCGGAAGAAGGTGTCGAACTTGCCAACGAATTGTTAAACATCATCGCGTTGCATGATGCGTCTAATATCGCGGCCGTGATTGTGGAACCGTTTTCTGGTTCGGCCGGTGTGATTGTTCCGCCCAAAGGCTATTTAAAACGTCTGCGTGAGATTTGTGATCAGCACAATATTCTGTTGATTTTTGATGAAGTCATCACGGCGTTTGGTCGTGTCGGCGCTTACACGGCGGCCGAAAAATTTGATGTCACGCCAGATATGCTGAACTTTGCCAAGCAAGTAACTAACGGCGCACAACCATTAGGCGGTGTGGTCGTAAAAAAAGAAATCTATTCGATTTTTATGGAACAAGGCGGTCCGGATTACATGTTGGAATTTCCGCATGGTTACACCTATTCCGCACATCCGGTTGCTTGTGCTGCGGGCCTGGCTACGCTTAAGTTAATCGAACAAGAAAATGTGATGGAACGGGTAAATAGTCTGGCACCGTATTTTGAAAATGCGGTGCATAGCTTGAAAGGAACTAAGCATATTACCGATATTCGTAATTGCGGTCTGGCCGCAGGACTTACCATTGCCGCAGCGCCTGGTGAGCCGGCTAAACGCCCGTATGAAATCGCTATGCAGTGTTTGAAAAAGGGATTTTATGTGCGTTATGGTGGCGACACGATTCAGCTTGCGCCACCGTTCACGATTGAGAAAGCGGAGATTGATAGTTTGGTTAATGCGCTGGGGGAGGCGATTAATAATACGAACTGATGATAGTTTTCGTAGGGTGGGCACGCCTTTGTGCCCACCATGGTTGATGAACGATATCCCCCAATAAATTCATAACTTTTAAAACATTTCATATTTTTTACCTGTACAGGCTTTAACAAGATGGTGGGCACAAGCCCGCCCTGTGAAAATTAAGCTGGAACTAATTTCAAACCAAAGGAAACAACATGTCATCAAACAAAATAGGCCACTTAATCAACGGTGAAATAATCACCTCAGGAACACGTTCCCAACCCGTCTACAACCCGGCCACCGGTGAAGCCACCAAACAAGTTTTGCTGGCCGATATGGAAACAATGGAAGCGGCAATCGCCTCTGCCCACGCGGCTTTTCCGGCATGGCGCAATACGCCGCCATTAAAACGCGCGCAAGTCATGTCGCGTTTAAAAGTGTTATTGGAACAAAATGCCGACAAGATTTGCCAACTGATTACCGACGAGCACGGCAAAGTGCTCAATGATGCACACGGCGAATTACAACGCGGCATAGAAAATGTGGAGTACGCCAGCTACGCACCCGAATTACTCAAAGGCGAACACAGCAGAAACGTCGGGCCAGGCATTGATAGCTGGAGCGAATTTCAACCACTCGGTGTCGCAGCCGGAATTACCCCGTTTAATTTCCCCGCGATGGTGCCGTTATGGATGTGGCCGATGGCGATTGCGTGCGGTAATACGTTTGTGTTGAAACCGTCGGAACGTGATCCGTCTTCCACGCTGCTTATCGCCCAACTCGCGTTGGAAGCAGGCTTACCAAAAGGTGTTTTAAACGTAGTCAATGGCGACAAAATAGCGGTCGATGCATTACTCACCGACCCGCGCATTCACGCAGTGAGTTTCGTCGGGTCTACGCCGGTTGCGGAATACATTTACAGCACTGGTTGCGCACATGGCAAACGCGTGCAAGCCTTGGGCGGTGCAAAAAATCATGCCATCGTGATGCCGGACGCGGATATCAACAATGCTGTGTCCGCCTTGATGGGCGCGGCGTTTGGTTCTTGCGGCGAACGTTGTATGGCAATTCCACTGGTGGTGGCAATTGGCGACGCCGCTGCGGATGCATTAATCGCCGGATTAAAAACAGAAATCGCCAAAATGAAAGTCGGACCCGGCACTGACATCAAAAACGATATGGGTCCGTTAGTCACTAAACCGCACTTCAATAAAGTGTCTGAATATGTCGCAACCGGTGTGGCAGAAGGCGCTGATTTAGTGGTGGACGGACGCGGTATTAAAGTGGCCGGACACGAGCAAGGTTATTTCTTAGGCGCCTGTTTATTCGATAACGTCAAACCTGGTATGCGCATTTATCAGGAAGAAATTTTCGGACCCGTGTTAGGTGTAGTGCGCGTCGCCAGTTTGCAAGAAGCGATGGATTTAATTAACGCGCATGAGTACGGCAACGGCACGTGCATATTCACACGTGATGGCGAAGCAGCGCGTTATTTCAGCGACCATATTCAAGTCGGCATGGTCGGTATTAATGTGGCTCTGCCGGTTCCTGTGGCGTACCATTCTTTCGGCGGTTGGAAGCGATCTTTGTTTGGCGATTTGCATGCTTACGGTCCGGATGCAGTGCGCTTTTATACCAAACGTAAAACCATCACTCAACGCTGGCCAGTTGCTGGTGTGCGTGAAGGCGCACTGTTTAGTTTTCCAACGAACCGATAACCACTCTCACCATGACTAAACCTGTTCCCATTTTGTTTTCCTGGTCCGGTGGTAAAGACAGCGCGCTTGCACTCCATGTGTTATTGCAACAGCCCCGGAAGTGGAAAGTGGTGGGACTGTTGACCAGCGTCGCGGATGAGTATCAACGTGTCAGTCATCATGGCGTTCGTGAAGAGTTGCTTGAGCGGCAGGCCGAAGCGATTGGTCTGCCGCTCGACAAACTGCGGTTGCCGTCCAAATCCGGTCCTTGTAGCAATGCGGATTACGAAACGCTGCTCGGAAAAAAACTGGCGGAATATGTAGCGCGCGGTGTACGGCACGTCGGACATGGCGATATTTATCTGGCTGATTTGCGCGCTTATCGTGAACAGCTTTTGGCAAAGTCAGGTATGACGGGAGTCTTTCCCATCTGGCAGCGCGACTCGCACGAACTGATTGGGTCCTTTGTCGCATTCGGTTTTCGGTCGGTGTTATGTTGTGTTGACGGAACTAAGCTCAACAGCTCGTTCGTTGGACGCGAGTTAAACCTGGCCACGATCAACGATTTACCAGCCGGTGTTGATGCGTGCGGAGAAAACGGTGAGTACCATTCGTTTGTCTACAATGGACCGATATTCCGGAAGCCGGTCGGGTTTGAAAGGGGTGCTACCGTCTGCCGCGACAACCGGCATTATATTGATCTGATTGCCAGATCATCGAACGATGCGATATCACCGGCAGCAATTCCACCGGTGTAATTGAAAACACCTGCAAAGGTTGCATGTAACGTTTTCATCACCTACAATGTTACATGTAACTTTATTAAGGAGTTTGTTATGAGTGTATCTACCGCAGAGCGAGTTCAAAAACACCGCCAGTCTTTGCGTGCTGCAGGGCTACGACCAATTCAAATTTGGGTACCCGATACACGCAACCCTAAATTTGCTGAAGAATGTCTGCGTCAATCACGGCTTTTAACAGAAGATCCCCAAGAGGAAGAAATCATGAAATTTCTCGAAAGCGTTGCTGATACGGATGGATGGCAATGAAGCGAGGTGATCTGGTAACGGTAGCAATGCAGGGCGATGCTGGCAAACCACGACCAGCACTCATCGTTCAATCCGATTTCTTTTCGCCACACCCTACTGTCACAATTTTGCCTATAACGAGTGATCTCCGTGCGACTCCGTTATTCCGCATTACAGTTCAACCTGACACAACAAACGGATTAAGCAAACCTTCGCAAATCATGATTGATAAACTCCAATCGGTTGCCCGTTCAAAAATTGGGCAAAAGATAGGTCGTCTCGAAGATACAGAAATGCTAGCGGTGAATCGCGCTTTAGCCATTTTTTTAGACTTTGCCTGAGGCCTGAATTTACTGCCCCACATCTAGCACCAACGTCTCCTTAATCTCCTCCATCACCACATAACTTTTCGACTGCACCGCACCGGGAAGTTGCAGCAAAATGTCGCCCAGCAATTTACGGTATTCGCTTATTTCATGCATACGCACTTTGATGATGTAATCAAAATCACCTGAGACCAGATGGCATTCCAACACTTGCGGAATACGCAAAACTTCACGACGAAACTGATCAAATACTTCACCGGATTTATTGCTTAAGGTAATTTGAACAAACATCAGCAACGGCGTATCCAGCGCAACCGGATTTAAGCGCGCGTAGTAGCCGCTGATTACGCCGTCCCGTTCCATTTTTTTTACCCGCTCGATACACGGCGTAATCGACAAACCAACTTGCTCGCTCAACTCTTTCATGGACAAGCGACCATCTTTTTGCAAAACAGACAGAATTCGCCGGTCGGATCTGTCCAATACCCGTACTGTTTTTTTATTTATTCGCATAACTATCCACTAAAAATATGTCCAATATTAGCAACTTAAACTAGCTAAACAACATTACTATAGCGGATTTTAGTTTAGAGGCCGGTATGCGTGTAGTAGTTTTAGGCAGTGGTGTTATTGGTGTGACCAGCGCCTTTTATCTGGCCCGGGCCGGGCATGAAGTCACGGTATTAGATCGTCAGGTTGGAGCAGCACTGGAAACCAGTTTCGGCAATGCCGGACAAATATCACCAGGCTTGTCTGCACCCTGGGCAGCGCCTGGCATTCCACTCAAGGCATTCAAATGGTTATTGCAAAAACACGCACCACTTTCCATTACACCCGACGGCAGCCTTTTCCAACTACGCTGGATGTGGCAGATGCTGATGAATTGCAACCCGGCACATTACGCCATCAACAAACAACGTATGGTGACGTTGGCTGAATACAGCCGCGATTGTTTAAAAGAATTACGTGATGCCACCAAAATTCATTACGAAGGCCGCCAGCAAGGTACGTTGCAGTTATTTCGTACTGAAGCCCAATTCCACGCAGCGGAAAAAGATATTGATGTTTTAAAACGCGCTAATGTGCCTTTTGAATTACTAACCCGTGCAGAACTTGCGCGTGCCGAACCCGCCTTAGCAGGAGCGCAAGAAAAATTAGCAGGAGGTTTGCGTTTGCCTAACGATGAAACTGGCGATTGCCAATTATTTACGACCACGTTAGCCACCATGGCAGAGGCCATGGGTGTTCGATTCCGTTACGGTGTCAACATCGACGCATTGACCTTCGCGGGAAATAAAATTGCAGGTGTCAGGTTAATAAACGAGAACGGTGACAACGAGGTCGTTTTCGCCGATGCCTACGTGATGGCATCCGGTTCACACTCAACCAGATTGTTGCGCGGCATTGTTGATATTCCGGTCTATCCCGTCAAAGGCTATTCCATCACCGTGCCCATTATTGACGCTGCCAAAGCGCCCGTTTCAACCATCATGGACGAAACCTTTAAGGTCGGCATCACCCGTTTTGAAAATCGCATACGCGTTGGCGGCATGGCGGAATTAGTCGGCTTCAATATCAAACTCAAAGCCAAACGCAAAGCAACATTGGAAATGGTATTAAACGATTTGTTTCCCGGTGCCGGCGATATAGAGCATGATCATTTTTGGACTGGTCTGCGTCCAATGACGCCAGACGGCACACCGTTGGTGGGTGCAACTTCGGTGCCTAATCTCTTTTTAAATACCGGTCACGGCACCCTGGGTTGGACGATGTCTTGCGGTTCCGGCAAAGTGCTGGCCGATATTATTTCAGGTGAAAAACCGGCGATTGATGTGAATGTGTTGAATTTATCGCGTTATATTAATCGTCGTTGCTAAAAATTTCCCCCTACAAAAAATTGAGCAGTGGTTAGCAGTTTAAAACCACTGCTCAATTTTTTTTAGTGATCTCAATGTTGAAACCACTTCAAGAAATAACGAACGTTACCCGGCTTCCATCTGACCGTTCTCATACTGAGATACTTTCGGTCCCGACCCGGCTTATTTTTCAGAATTGCGGGTATACCCCGATGAGGAAATCACCTATTTCTTGTTCGTTTCCTATTTGCAATACTGTTGCCTGTTAAAACAAGAGACAAGAATAATGGACACTACACGTTTTGCACCCGCGCCCGCGTCTGCGATCACATATCCAATAAAGGCTCTCAAGGATAACCACTCACCGGAGAGCCAGGTAACCACCTCCCAGTACATCGAGAAAATAATTGGCAAACACCATTATGACTACTTCCTCACAGTGGAAGAAAATGTAATTAATGCGATCTGGGCCAGGTTGTTACCTACTGACAGGCCCATCGTCTTACGGGGGCTCCAATTTTCCTTACCGGACCACATTATTCTTGTCATACCGGAGAATGTCGAACTGCAATACTGTGACGTTATCTGCGGTGAAGTCCATTTTTACCAAGGGCAGCTTACCGCCATTGCGGCAAGCGCCTTTGTTGTTGGATGTGGGGATAAAACCATAGCAAACGCCGATGCACCTTATTCACGGTCACACGCTAATGTGCCTGGCGCCATAGCTAACGCTAATGCGCCCTATTCACAATCAAACGCCAATGCACGTGGCTCAACGGCAAATGCCAATGTCGAACAGTCCTCCGCATACGGAAATAAAAAAAATGCACTGATCAGCAAAAACCACCCTGGTGCCACGGTACAGTCAACGGTATGGGGAGTTATCGTGCTGCCCTATTCCCCCCTGACAAACTCGTTAAAAGAGCAAGCAGATCAGGGCGATATGGAAGCAGCGTTTCAATTTGGTATGTTGAAGATACATGAAGAACACACTGGTGCTGAGGCACCCAAAATAGGATTAGATTATTTAGAGAAGGCTGCTGAAACCCATTCAGGAGCAGCTTACGAACTGGGCAAGTTGTACCTGAACGGCGAAAAAGTAGCGTACAACGAATCTCTCTTTGTTCAATATTGGATTCTGGCACACGGACTAAATCATCCAGAGGCAGCATTTGAACTTGGCATGCGGTATTTTAAGGGGGACAAAGTAGCGCAAAACGACACTAACGTGATGATCTATTTAAATTGGGCTTATAACAAAAAGCATCCAGAGGCAGCATTTCAATGTGGTGAGCTACATCTGCGTTCTTTATTTCATAAGAATCCTGATGAAGCCTGCCGCTGGCATCAGATTGCTGCTCAGGAAGGACATCAACAAGCGCAAGGGAGAGTAAAAGGATACCAGGCAGAGCATCCACCCAGTGTCATCTGGCCCATTAAAAATTACGATTATCCGGAAGATATCGAAAAACTATATCGCAAGGGTATAGCAACGCTATGTAAGATAAACGTATGCGATGCGGTTATCAGTACAGGGATAGTTTGTTTAGAGATAGCTGCTGATTACCCTTACCCAAAAGCTTCCTTTAAACTTGGCATGTTGTACTTTAAAGGCGATAAAGTACCGTACAACGAAGTTGAGAGTCTGCACTATCTGTCCCGGGCGTATGAACAATTCTTGGAATATGAAAAGGATCGTCACGAGACCGCATTTCAACTCGGTGAGTTATACCGGCACATTGCTGATTTAAGAAAAATAGCTCAACCAGCCTTGAAACAGCAGTGGGGTACTTTAATAACATCCGAACCTGACCGGCTTCAAATATCTGTTGAAGACGCCAATGTAAAAGCACAAGACTGGTATCAGATTGCTGCTCAACGGGGGCATGCAAAAGCTAAAAAAATATGCCAACAATCTGGTAACCACAGCGCTAACTTGGCTCAATTAGTTGACGGATCTTTGGTAACAAGAACCGTCTTAGATTAGCCTTGCTTCGATTCTTTCAAACCAGGGTTTATTTATAGAATCGATATTCCTGATTGATTATTTCCCGCTTACCCAGCGGGGGTGTCGGAAAATATTGAGCTCTGAACTAGTTGATCACTAAAAGTAACATCACAAAAAAAAATACTTTCTCAACCACCAACCAACCGGAACTCAATCACCAACTCATCCTGGACCGCAAGTTGTCCACCCAATACAGAAAATGGTTTCACATCAAAATCAGTTTGACGCAAAACGAACGAGCCGGTTACGGAAAGACGATCCGGCAGCCCTTCAACATTCAGTGGAATCCATATTTCACGCGATTGTCCGTGCAAAGTGAGTTGAATTTTGGCGGCAAATTTTGGCGCTTCACCGGAAATTTGCAAAGAATGAATTCGCACAAAAGGATAACGATCCGCTTGCAAATTATCTTCACCCAACATGTGTACACGCGTACTGTTTATTGCTTCGGATGACAACTTGCTGGCGAAGGCATTTCCAGCAGCGGCGCGAATGGTTGGATTGTCTATCTCTAATTCATCAAGCCGAAATTCCAAATCAAAACGCGCGTTGATGATGCCATTGGATGGCAAGTAAAAGAAACCGGTAAATTGCGGCGCAGAAAGAACGTGGTTGTGACCCAGGTTCGCAAAACGACCGCTGCGAAAAACATAAATGCTTACGGTGGATTTTTTCGGGCTTAAGGTAAATAACGTTCCGCCAGTTTTCGCCAAATCCGCGTAGACGCTTTTTAAATCGATCTGCGCCGCTTCTTCGGTAATTACGTTTAATTTTGGAGCAGTTGATGTGCAACTGCTGATAGCAACCGCAATAGTCAAAATCAGCAAGGTAATCGAGTTTCTAGCTCTCAAAAATTATTCCATTGATGAGTTTTTAAGTTCAGTGTTTAGTGCGTGAAGGAGTAATCAAATGCAGACCTTTCACACCATTACGCACAGCGTCCGTGACCAAACGCTGGTCGAAAGTCGCCAGTTGCCCGCCATGCGCGCAAGCCAGCGCCAAAAGATAACTGTCTGTTACCTGCCCCGAGCTCAGCATACGTCTCATATCCAGTTTGTCGCTGTCAAACAAACTAATGTCATCCGGCCAAAATGTAGACCCCGGTAACGCACATAATCCGGTCATCAATTGCGCCACAGCTGCCGGCGTGCCTGGGGTATTGGGATAACGCGTAGGTCCCACAATTCGTAACACGCCATTTTCAGTTAATGGGCAAGTCGCCCATGCGTGTCTTCCCTCCGCACCGAACCATTCATGCGCCGCATCATGTTGAATATGTGGGGGGTCAAGCAGTGCGATCAATACGTTGACATCTAATAAGTACCGCATTACGGCAACTCGTCACGCAACTTGTTAACCAATTCTGGTGTCACTCGCGTTGTACCATCACGTACAGGCAACAGAGGAACCCCGTTACGAACAGTACCGCTTGCTGTAACTGGTTGTAGTGCTTGTCGTACGAGCATCGAAATCACTTCTCCCACGCTTTTGTGCTCTTTGGCCGCCAATCCTTTGGCAGCCATCAATACATCATCATCGATCGCTAAAGTTGTTCGCATATCATCCTCCGCCTTACATCAGTCATCACACATCATGTTATTTTCTTTTGTCTGGCATGCAATAGCTTCGATCAATTCAGGCCACGCTGACCCGAGTTGCGACCAACCCATCCATGTTGCTAACCAATACAGCGCCCACCGCCGGAATCAACATCAGCAAGATAATCAAATTTTTCTGGCCGACATACGAAATGCCATGAGATGGAATTTGCTTGTTTGAGCCAGACTAGTTTGGTCTCGCAAATGCTGATGCGAATAGATGTTATCGACGACGTCCTCGACCATAACCCTCCCCGTTAATCCATATCCGGCCGAATTTAATCTGACAGACACCCTGTAAAAACTGGTAACTGTCAGATCAGGTTTGAGCTAATACAATTACGTTGACAGTGATTTCTCCTAACCCGTCAATGCCACCGGACATGACATCGCCCACTGCAACGGAGCCAACACCTTCCGGCGTTCCGGTCATAATCAAGTCGCCTGGTTTCAACTCAAAATAACGCGATAAATGATGAATAATTTCTGGCACCGACCACGTCATTTGATCAATAGTGCTGCGCTGTTTTTCATTGCCGTTGACTTGCAAATAAATCGCCGCTTTTTTTACATCAGCAACTTGATTTGCCGGAATCAACAAACCGATCGGCGCTGAATGATCAAAGGCTTTGCCAATTTCCCACGGCTTACCTTTTTCTTTCATCTGGTTCTGCAAATCACGGCACGTCATATCTAAACCGACCGCATAACCCCATACGTGTTCATGGGCTTTTTCTACTGGAATATTACGCCCTGCTTTACCAATCGCAACGACTAATTCAATCTCATGATGCAGATTGGCGGTTTGAGTCGGGTAAGGTAATTGCAACGTCTGTCCGTCTGTTATTGGCATAACGGCATTGGCTGGTTTGCAAAAGAAAAACGGCGCTTCACGCGTTGGATCCGAACCCATTTCACGCGCATGCGCTGCGTAATTACGGCCGACGCAGTACACGCGGCGAATGGGAAATTGATCTGAACTGGAGGCGATGTTTAATGCGGTGATTGGTTCTGCGGGGAAAACAAATGGCATAGTGACATCCTTGGGTGTAGTTAATCAAAATGAGTGCGTTCCGCTATGGGCAACACACTACTTTCAGTGGTTAGTTCGTACGCAAGTGATATATAAACAGACTCATATTTACGAGCCGTCACAGTATCAATAACACCGCTTCATATAAATCAGTAGCCATTTCATGTGCAACCTCAAGTAAAGTTTTTTTCATTTATTGCACCTCAACCAAATTAATTTCTTTTATCATTTTCTCCAAAACATCTTCGTTCATATCGAAAAAGTGTTTAGCAAACTGTCGATAGTTTTTTCTCTCCATCAGTATTATCCCGAATGCTCTACCAAAACTTACGCTTAAGGTTTATTGGCAAGCACATTTGTTACCATTTCCCATTGAGAAAGCCAATAAGATGAATTATTACAACGCCACTTAATTAAATCTTTAATTCGTTGATGATGATCAATTAGCGGCTGTGAAAAAATATGCTCATGATGCGCGATACGATTCCGGAAAATTCTTAATGCATCGAAATTTTGGTGCATAAGTAATCGGCCATCGGAATCAGATAAATGCAGTGGTAAAAAAGGAAATTCTTTACGAATATGCGGGTTCCATATCCGACCATCATATCGACGTGTAAACATGTGGCACCAAAATGCAAATTTAAGCTCAGCTATTACTTTCCCAGTATCTCCCACTTTCATTTTATTTCTTACCTGGATTAATTCACTGCGTGGTTTAAATTGATTGCCTGGTACTTGCGGCAAACTACCTTCAAAGGTTGAATTCCATGGCCAATTGGAGCCATAAGTTCTTTCAATCGCCCCAGCCACTCCATTACGAACAGTGATTTCACAAATATGAAGTGAAGAAAAAAATGCCCCTGAAGCTAAAGCATTCCATTTATAAATTTCAAGGACATCTGCATTTGCTGAAAATCCAGTTGCTCTTTGGAAAGTACTTATTCGTAATGGAGATAAAGTATTAATTATCGTGTTAATTTCAACTTGAGTCAGGTTGCTTGCCATTTTTATCCGGCCTTTTATTCAATTTGATTAATGCTATGGTTATGTGTATTATGCGCAGGTTAGCTCTGAGATTCGTGGGTGAAAACCTCCACTTAGAGACAGATGATGTAAGCGGCTCACTTATGTGAGCCGTTTCTATTTAAAGCCCCGTAATTACTCTGTCATCAATGGCTTTTAATGCATTTAAGGGTGAATGAACAATTCAATGTTCCTTCAACGCCCGCCGATAACTAATCGCCTCCGCAATATGCACCCGCTGCACCTGTTCGCTCTGCTCCAAATCCGCAATACTGCGCGCTACTTTTAACACGCGATGATACGACCGTGCCGACCAACTTAACTTGTTCATCGCGTTGTGCAACAACTGTTTTCCAGCCTCATCGGGGGTGCAAAATTGATCAACCTCATTAGTATTCAACACATTATTGGCTTTACCTTGTCTGGCCAACTGCGTCGTAAATGCGTGTTCCACACGTGCCTGAATTTGTGTGCTGGATTCGCCGTCAGATTGTTTAACCAGATCAGCATGCGGTAATGCGCCGACCTGGATTTGCATATCAATACGATCTAATAACGGCCCGGAAATTTTTCCCTGATAACGCGCGACAACATCAGGACTGCAACGACACTTGCCATTGACGTGTCCCAAATAACCGCAAGGACACGGATTCATCGCCGCGATTAATTGAAAGCGTGCCGGAAAATCCGCCTGCCGTGCTGCGCGAGAAATGGTAATGCGACCCGACTCCAATGGTTCGCGCAATACTTCCAACACGCGCCGGTCAAACTCAGGCAACTCGTCTAAAAATAAAACACCGCGATGCGCTAATGAAATTTCACCCGGCCGCGGCGTTCCTCCACCACCCACCAACGCCACAGCGGACGCCGTGTGATGCGGGCTACGAAATGGACGCACTTTCCATTGCGCGAGCGAAAAGCCACGTGTTAATGATTGCACCGCGGCTGCTTCCAACGCTTCCTCGTCATTCATGCCAGGTAGAATTCCTGAGAAGCGACTGGCCAACATCGACTTCCCGGTACCAGGCGGACCAATTAACAGCACACTATGCAATCCACAGGCGGCAACTTCTAATGCACGTTTGGCGTGCAACTGGCCTTTCACTTCTGAAAAATCGGCATACTTCGGCTGGCAGAGTTGGTGACCTGGCATGTGTCTGGCTAATCTGGCTTCCGGACTTTGTGCAGAAAAATGCGCCACAACTTGCAGCAACGAATCAGCCGGATAAATATGCGCCTCTTCCACCAACGCAGCTTCATCTGCATTTGCTCTGGGCAAAATGAACGCGATCTTTTTGGATTGTTTTGCCGCACTGTTATTACACATCGCAAACGTCATCGCCAACGCGCCACGTATCGGACGTAATTCACCCGACAACGACAACTCGCCGGCAAATTCATATTGATTTAATGCATGGCCTGGGATTTGTCCCGATGCCGCCAAAATACCCAGGGCAATCGGTAAATCAAACCGTCCCGACTCTTTGGGTAATTCGGCGGGCGCTAAATTGACGGTAATGCGCCGGTTAGGAAATTCAAAACGCGCGTTTTGCAGAGCGGCACGTACCCGATCTTTCGCTTCTTTGACTTCGGTTTCAGGCAAACCAACAATGGTAAATGCGGGCAAACCCATGGCCAAATGCACTTCAACGGTGACTTCCGGCGCATCCATGCCTGATAAAGCACGGCTTTTTAATACTGCCAGGCTCATTATTCTTCTTTGAGTTGCGCTTCCAACGCAGCAACCCGCACTTCTAAAGCGTGTAATTTCTCGCGTGTTTTAGCCAGTATTTGCGCTTGAATATCAAACTCTTCGCGCGTCACTAAATCCAATTTAGCAAAACCCACGCTCATCATCGCTTTCACATTTTTTTCGATATCTTTGACAGGTGATTTTTCTAACGCTTCATTAATTTTGGATTGGATATCATCAAAAATAGTGTTCATGTCGTTCTCCGTGTTGAATAAAAAAGTGATTTTACTCTGGCGTTTAAAAATTATCTAAATGTATATTTATTTTTTAATCATAAACTCACTATCGCGCTCCTTGGGAGAGGACGCATATCGCGACGTGTAATTCAAATCTGGAATGTGTTGCCAAAAGAACGAAAACTGACAAAGCCAGTAGCCGCCTTTGATAGAATCGCCGATTCACTTCAAGGGAACAACTATGAAAAAAACGCTTGCTCACTGTCTGACTGGTTTCATTGCTATGTTCTGCTTAATGTTCTGCATAAGCGCCAACGCAGCCACACCAAACAAAGGTGATACCGCATGGATGATGGTGGCAACCGTGCTGGTTATTTTAATGACGATACCTGGATTAGCATTATTTTATGGCGGTTTGGTACGTTCTAAAAACATGCTATCAGTCCTGATTCAAGTGTTTATGATTTTTGCGACCATTATTGTTTTGTGGTGTATTTACGGTTATTCACTGGCCTTCACTGAAGGTAATTCTTTTTTTGGTTCACTCACGGGACCTGCTAATCGTATATTTTTAAATGGCATTGTTGATTCAACAAACGGCACATTTGCCACAGCAGCGACTTTTAGCAAAGATGTCTTTATTCCCGAATTTGTGTACGTGGCTTTTCAGGCGACTTTTGCCGCCATCACCTGCGCGTTAATTATTGGTGCATTTGCCGAACGAGCGAAGTTTGCTGCGGTGCTGTTATTTATCGTGTTGTGGTTTACTTTTGCGTACTTACCGATTGCGCATATGGTGTGGTTTTGGCCTGGTCCCAATGGCATTACTGACGCGGCAACACTGGCAACAGAATCGGTAAAAGGCGGCTGGTTATGGCAAAAAGGCGCGTTAGATTTTGCTGGCGGAACTGTGGTGCATATTAATGCGGCTGTGGCCGGTTTGGTCGGCGCCTACATGATAGGACGTCGCGGTGGCTACGGAAAAGAATCAATGGCACCACATTCGATAACAATGACGATGATCGGTGCTTCATTACTTTGGGCAGGCTGGTTTGGATTTAACGCCGGTTCCGCTTTAGAAGCCAACGATGTTGCCGCGCTGGCTTTCATCAACACCTTGCTCGCCACCGCAACGGCATCCGTTTCCTGGTTGTTTGGTGAATGGATCGTAAAAGGTAAACCTTCCATGTTAGGTATCGCATCAGGCGCTGTTTCAGGCTTGGTAGCAATCACACCGGCTTGTGGTTTTGTTGGCCCGATGGGCGCATTAGTTATTGGACTGGTAGCCGGATTAATCTGCTTTTGGGGAGTCAATGGATTAAAGCGTTTGTTAAAAGTGGATGATTCTTTAGACGTGTTCGGCGTGCACGGCGTGGGCGGAATTACAGGCGCGTTATTGACCGGTGTTTTCGCGTCACCGGCGCTTGGCGGACAAGGGATTTTTGATTACGTCACCAACAAAATGTCGGCTGATCCGTACAGCATTGCTTCTCAATTGCTTATTCAATCTGAAGCTGTGTTGACTACGATAGTCTGGTCTGCGTTGGTGTCAGTAATTGCGTATAAATTAGTTGATCTGGTTATCGGTTTGCGTGTTCCTGAAGAGCAGGAACGCGAAGGTCTGGATATTACCAGTCACGGTGAATCTGCTTACCATGCGTAATTACTTAATCTGAAGCAATTCGTCACCACAAAAAAACGGAGATCTTTTAAAAAGATCTCCGTTTTTTTTTGTGGGCTCTTGAAACAAAACCCCGCCACGCAAAAGGTGAAACCAGGCTGAGAAGTAGGGTGAGCACGCTTTGTGCCCACGCGGTTAGTGATCAATCAGATTCTTAATGTAGGTCCCTGTTCCTCAATGACCGCGTGGGCACAAAAGCGTGTTCACCCTACGAGATTACGATTCATCGGTTCAATCCGCCCCAGGCAACGGGCAAAGGATCGAATCCTTATCCTGAACTCAGATTAAGCATAATAAACTTCCCGATATAAAACGCAATAAACTTACCATAAAATACATAATAAACGTGCTATAGTAAATCATTAAAAACGTACTATAGCAGGAATAAAACATGGCAACTTACACGAAAAAATTAGCTGACTCACTTCAAGTTCTACATAAATTACAAAAAAAAGAACGCCTTGTTTTTCGCGCCAACAGCTTAACCCGCACTCACTTAGAGCGGCTTGTTTTGGCCGGCTATTTACAACCGATCGTAAAAGGTTGGTATATGTCCTCCCGGCCCCAGGAAAAGCCGGGTGGTACCACATCCTGGTATGCCTCGTTCAGCGATTTTGTGCGCGGCTATTGCGATGATCGATTTGGTAAAGACTGGCACGTCAATGCAGAAATTTCATTGTTACTTCATACGGGTTCAACAACATTACCTTTACAAATTATCGTCAGCGCAAAAAAAGGGAAAAATAATCTCCTAAATTTACCAGCAGGTTGCTCTCTTTGGGATTCCGCTGCCAAAGATTTTCCATCTGCCAATTTAATCACTGAAGCGCAAGGTCTGCGTGCGCTTACGTTAGAAACTGCGCTGGTGCGCGCTGCTCCCAATCTTTGGATTACAGATCCACAAACTTTACACCTGGCGCTGGGACAGTTACCGGATGTCGATCAATTAAGCCGGCTCTTACTAGACGGAGGTAATTCCGTGATCGCAGGCAGATTAGCCGGCGCATTGGATGCTGTTGGCAAATCGGATTTGGCAACTGAACTGGTCGAAAACATGCAAGCTGCTGGCTATGTTGTTGTCAAATCCAATCCATTTAACGTGCCTGTTGCGCTGATCCGATCATTTCCGGAATCACCCTATTGCGCCCGAATCCGAACCATGTGGATAGAAATGCGTGAGCAGGTATTGAACACATGGACTGTTCCAAAACGGTCTGCCGTTGATAGTGCTGTTTATCTGACGCAAGCGGAAAAATGCTATGTCAATGACGCTTATTCTTCTCTTTCAATTGAAGGTTATCAGGTGACGCCTGAATTGATTGAAAAAGTACGTAGTGGCGAGTGGTCTCCTGATAAAGATGACCAAAATAATCATAACGCCCTGGCTGCACGCGGCTATTACGAAGCACATTTAAAGGTAGTCGAAAGTCTGACTGATGTATTGGAAGGAAAAAATGCAGGCAACGTGTTGCGCCAGGATTTACCGCATTGGTATCGCGCCCTGTGGGCGCCCTCTTTGCGTGCTGGCATTTTTAAACCATCTGATTTAACCGGCTGGCGTTCATCCCAGGTTTATATACAACATTCCAAACATATTCCATTGCCCCCCGACGCAATTCGAGACGCGATGCCTGTTTTGTTCGAGTTACTCACTCATGAGACTGAGCCACAGGTACAAGCTGTATTGGGGCATTTCATTTTTGTTTTTATCCATCCGTATATGGACGGCAACGGCCGGCTGGCGCGATTTATTCTTAATCTGATGTTAGCGCGTGGAGGATGGCCCTGGGTAATAGTCACACTGGATATGCGCAAGCGTTATATGGATGCGTTGGAAGAAGCATCGGTGAGAAAAAATATTCAACCTTTTACGATTCTTATCAATGAATTGTTAATGCAACAGAGTTCAGCTGCACCTGCTAAATCAACGAAACAAATAAAACAAACTAATAGTACTTACCTGGGATAGATGGCAGGGCGATTGCATGAAGCCCCGCATTTTTATAGCCCCCAGCTAATGCGTAGGTTGGGCTAACGCTTTATCAGCCCAACATTCTGCGCAGATGTTGGGCTGATAAAGCGTTAGCCCAACCTACGCGAGTGCCAATATTTATAGTGGTCTTCATGCAATCGCCCTGGGATAGATGGGTATCTTCGTAGGGTGGGCACGCTTTTGTGCCCACCATCGTTGCGATTTCCGTGCAGATCAAAATGGCGCAGGTAGTTGAAAAGTAGTGGAATTTTTTGAAAATATCCGTGATCAACCATGGTAGGCACAAAAGCGTGCCCACCCTACGAAATTTCTACGCCTTCCACATACACCGCAATCAAATTCAATTCCCGATCCATCACAACAATGTCGGCATAACATTGTTCCTGCAAACGACCGCGCTCTTTCATACCTAAATAATCCGCAGCAAAAGTAGAAACACGTTTTGACGCATCCGCCAGATCTAATCCGATGCTAACCAGGTTACGCAATGCCTGATCCATAGTGAGTGTGCTTCCAGCCAATGTGCCGTCCGCTAAACGCACGCCGCCCATACATTTGTGTACTTGCTGACGACCCAACATGTACTGACCATCTGGCATTCCAGATGCTGATGTGGAATCGGTGACGCAATATAAATGTGGGATAGCGCGCATGGCGGCTTTGATTGCGCCGGGATGCACGTGCAGTAAATCAGGAATAATTTCAGCATAGTTCGCATGCGCTAATGCGGCGCCGACGATGCCGGGTGCGCGATGATCCATTCGTGACATCGCATTGAATAAATGAGTAAATCCAGCCGCGCCATTTTCTAATGCGGCAACGCCGTCTTCATACGTACCCAGCGTGTGACCTAACTGCACTTTCATTCCGAGTTGCGTGAATTCACGTATTAACGATAAATGCGCGTCCATTTCGGGCGCAACAGTAATCAGTTTTATCGGCGCAATTGCATTTAATTTTTGCACGTCGGCCAATGTCGCGGTCTGCGCATAATCTGGCTGTGCGCCTAATTTATCGGGGTTAATGTACGGCCCTTCCAAATGCACACCGAGCACGCGCGCCATGCTTTTTTCATGATGTTGCATGGCACTGTTAATTCCATGCAGTGCATGCTCAATTTCATTCATGGGCGCAGTCATGGTAGTGGCGAGCAAACTGGTGGTTCCGTGTTGCGCATGCATACGCGCGATGATTTTTGCTGCGCCCTCGCCTTCCATCATGTCTTTGTCACCGCCGCCGTGAACATGCAAGTCAATGAAGCCAGGGAGAATGTAATGTTGATTATTTTTTTGTGGATCAGTGAGATTACCGCTGATGATTTGAATGCGCTGATCAAAAGATATTGATCCTGATTTCCAGCCGGTTGGTGTGAGGATATTCCCATCTAGTTTCGTGTTTTTGCTATTCATTTCATTTCTATCGATCTTTTAATCATCAACAACGCGCCAGTCACCGCATCGCCACGAGGCGAAACAAGCCGTTCTGACAAACTGGCCGGCAAATATTTTTCCAGCGGTTTCGCCAGGTTGCCGCAAAGTGCAACCGGTAATAACTCAGTTTTATCCAATGCCAAAACCATCTTCATTATTTCCAGGCCGGCATCTTTCACTATTTTTTCAGCAACCGGATTTTCCTGATTGGCATGCGTGATTACCAATGGTGCAAGCTCCGCATAACTCCTCTGATTTGCTGTCGCCAGCCAGGCGAACACAGCATCACGAGGCCCGCCGCATTGCTGAATAACCGCCTCGGCGAATACACTACTTTCTGCTCTTCCATCCAGGACTTGCTGACAATAATTGACGGCGCGCAAACCTAACCAGGCGCCGCCCGCTTCATCGCCGCATGGAAACCCCCAACCGCCTATTTCACGACGCGTGCCATCCGCCAATAACGCCTCGCCCACGCTGCCCGTCCCAAGCGCAACAATACCGCCAGGCGCGCCTTGATGTGCGCCAAGCACGGTGGTGTATGCATCGGTTTCTAATTGCATGAATGCGAAGCCGGGATTTTTTTCCGCGAAATTTGCCGCCCATCGTTTGTTGTGCACACCAGCTAAACCCATGCCGATAGCTATTTGTGATAAGGCTGACACGGGTTGATTGAGACGTGAAAATGCATCGTTTATGGCATTAACAATGGAAGTCCAGGCAATATCTGCGCCATTGATTAATCCGGAAGTTCCCGCACTTGCGCGCGCTAATTCGACTCCATTTATATCAGCGATGGCGACGCGTGTTCCTGTTCCTCCGCCGTCGACGCCAATTAAATAGGTAATTTTATTTGTCATGCTTTCGTAGGGTGGGCACGCTTTTGTGCCCACCATGGTTGAAATGTTATAGAAAGAAAATATTTCGTCATCGTTGAAAAATCATGAATTTTTTTACGGATATCGCTAATTAACGATGGTGGGCACAAAAGCGTGCCCACCCTACGAAAATCAATCCAGATTATTTACCAGCCGCAGCAGTTCGTAGGTTGGGCTAACGCTTTATCAGCCCAACATTCTGCGCAAAATGTTGGGCTGATAAAGCGTTAGCCCAACCTACGAATTCTACGAAAACCAATCTCAATTATTGACCAGCCGCAGCAGCATCCGCCGCCAATTTAGCAATCGCCGCCCAATCGTTTGCTTCAATCAACGAAGCCGGGCACATCCATGAACCACCCACACATAACACGTTCGATTGCGTCAACAATTGCGGCGTTGCTTCCCACGTAACGCCGCCAGTTAAACAAAAACGCACATCAGGAAACGGACCACCCAACGCCTTCGCCATTTTCGTTGAGCCAAGTAAATCGGATGGAAATAATTTCACCACATTAAATCCATGCTCCAAAGCCAGCATTAAATCGCTCGCACCACCAACCCCAGGAAAATACGGCAAACCAGAATCAGCCGCAGCGCGCGCTAACACGGGCGTAATTCCCGGGCTGATTCCAAACGCGGCGCCAGCATCTTGCACCGATTTTATTTGCTGTGGCGTAAGCACAGTGCCAGCACCAACGCATACATCCGGACAAGCTTTGACTACTTCCGCTAACACGTGCATCGCGTTGGGAGTGCGCAATGTAATTTCAACTGCACGTAATCCATTTTCTGCCAACGTCGATACACAACGTATCGCTTGCTGCGCATCGTCGGCCACTAAAATCGGCAAGACACGAATCTGGCTTAATTGCTTCACGATGTCGATTATTGATATTTTCATTTTCTTACTCCGTAAATAATGTTGAAGCACCTTGCTCCGGCATGGTTACAAATCGTCGCTGATTCACAAATAATTCACGGCCAAAATCCACTGTGTCATCCACATTCGAAGAACGCAAAATACGTGGCGTACGCGCGTTGAATTCTTCGTCTGAAACCAGCACACGCAACACTCCTTGCGCCACGTCCAACTCAACGATATCGCCATCCTGAACTCGCGCCAGCGCACCGCCTTGTGCGGCTTCAGGACTAATATGCAATGCCGCCGGCACTTTGCCAGAGGCTCCTGACATACGACCGTCCGTCACCAGGGCAACCTTATATCCGGCTGACATCAAGCTACCTAACACCGGCGTGAACTGATGCAACTCTGGCATACCATTGGCTTGCGGGCCTTGAAAAATAACGACCGCCACAAAATCCATATTTAACTGATTTGCTTTAAATGCCGCGACCAAAGCGTCTTGCGACTCAAACACTTTTGCCGGTGCGCGGATAGTCCATGCTTCCGGTGGAACCGCCGAAACCTTAATAATGGCGCGACCTAAATTGCCTTGCAGCAGACGCAGTCCGCCTGTTGCCGCAAAGGGATCAGTCGCTTTTCGCACGACATTAATATTGGTTGATTCATCAGGTAATTCACGCCAGATTACTTTTTCATTCGCTAATTCTGGCTGCCGCGTATGGGCGTTCAATCCGGTATTGCCGAACACCGTTTTTACATCGGCATGCATTAACCCAGCGGCAATTAATTCACGAATGACGAATACCGGACCACCCGCCTCTTCAAATTCATTCACGTCCGCTGTACCGTTAGGGTAAATCCGTGTCAGCAAGGGAATGACGCTGGATAATTCATCAAAGTCAGTCCAGTCAATCCGAATTCCCGCAGCGCGCGCAACCGAAACCCAATGCATGGTGTGATTAGTAGAACCGCCTGTCGCCAGCAACGCAATGATGGCGTTGACGATCGCTTTTTCATCCACCACGTGACCGATCGGCGTGTAGTTATTTCCTTGCTCAGTCAGGCTAATTACCTGCTCAACTGCGGCATCGGTGAGTGCATGACGTAATGGCGTATTGGGGTGCACAAACGCGGCTCCTGGCAAATGTAATCCCATCGCTTCTAACAACATTTGATTACTATTTGCCGTCCCGTAAAACGTGCAGGTGCCTTTACCGTGATAAGCCGCACTCTCTGCCGTCAGCAACTCTTTTTCAGTCGCTTTACCTTGCGCGTAACGTTCACGTACGGCGGCTTTTTCTTTGTTGGATAAACCAGTACCCATCGGGCCTCCGGGTACAAAAATGGTGGGCAAGTGTCCGAAAGCGAGTGAACCAATTAATAAACCTGGCACGATTTTGTCGCAAATACCTAAACAAAGTACCGCGTCAAACGCATCATGCGTCAACGCAATCGCGGTAGCCTGAGCAATTACATCGCGTGAAAACAAGGACAATTCCATGCCGGGACGACCTTGCGTAACACCATCACACATCGCCGGCACACCGCCGGCAACCTGCGCTGTTGCGCCAAAACGTAGCGCTGTTTCACGGATTTGAGCGGGATAACTGCCGTAAGGTTGATGTGCTGACAGCATGTCGTTATACGCAGTGACGATGCCAATATTCGGCTTTTGCGCCTGATTGAGCCAGATCTTGGCTTGTTTGCCCGCCGCGGCATTGACATGGGCCTGGTTGGAGCAGGACAACTGGCTACGCCGGGTTGGCCGTCCACGCAATCGTTCAATCCGCGCCAGATAAGCGCTGCGTGTGACTTTACTGCGCTCAATAATGCGTTGCGTTACGTTGATAACGGTCGGATGTAATGAAACTGTCGCTGTTTCGGATTTTTTCATTGTCATGGAAGCTCGCCTGGAGAGTGTCAAAAGGAGATACGGCAGTATTGCAGGGAGTAATAGCGTAGCGTATTACGCCGCATGTAGTTCAAAAAGCGCGAATGCACAATTATCAACGAGGCTGGATATATCTTCAAAGTACGAGAAGGTTATTTTTCAGATTGAGTTGGAATCACAATAAGAATGGCGAGTTAGCTTATGTCGCACAGCATGCGGCGTAATACGCTGCGCTATTACCCCTTGCGTGCTGTCATTCCCGCAGTTTTTGGCGGGAACCCGGCGGCGTCCGTTGATGCACCGATTTAACCGCCACGGAAGCAAAATGTTGAGCCGGTTTAAAAAGACTCTGGGTCCCCGCCAAAAACTGCGGGGATGACAGGGTCGCCCAGACGAGGTATAAAAACGGTATTTTGAAAGGCGATAGGTATTCATGGCGCACCCGGCCTTACAACTCCCCCCGCCAGGAAGCTGGTTTTTTGACTGAATTAACAATCGGTTCACCGTGCTGTTTTATCCGGGGCGCCTTATAGCGACAGAACCAATAATCACGCCGCTTAGTCAGGTCATTATCACGTTTGTTTCCAAATTAACTTACGTAATTTTCGCCCTCTTTACTTTAGCATTTCTTGCTTTAGTGCCAGTCGCTCTAAATGACTCAGTGCATCAACATGACCCTGACCAGCAGCGAGCTGGTAGTATTTGGACGCTATAGTCAGGTCCTGTGGGACGCCCAAGCCATATTCATGACAAAGACCCCAATGAAACTGCGCCACCGCCTGATCTGTTGCTAACTGTTCCCTGAACCACGCCACATGACTGGCAACCTCAGGGCCCCATTTTTGAATTTCCAATTCATCATAAATAGAGCCCACATCCGTGGCGTAAATCCGATACAGGTACAGGCAGGCAGGAGGGTATGCGTGAGGAAGCGCCCTGGCAGACAGCTTAAAAGGGAAAATCGCCTCATCGTATTGATGGTTCATGAAAAATACCATGCCTGTCCGGAAGTTTTGCTCACCCGGCAGGGACATATCTAACGGTGGTTTGGCAAGAGGCGAATTCACTGCCGGTGGCGGTGATGCTGATACCGGTGGCTTTGCTTTGACGAGATCGCTCACCAGCTTTTCTATCTGGGGACGTTCTTGCATCTTCAGCCATGCCTGACTGATTACCTCGCCAAAACCGGCCGGACAGTCGGCCGGAATCGTTTCTTTTGGCCCATTTAATATTCGTCCCATTAACTCTTTTTCCTCGACATCGGCAAAGGGAATTTCCCTTGAGGCGATTTCCCACAGCACCATGCCATAGCTATAGACGTCATCCGAACTGGCTAACTTATATCCCCGGGAGAAAGTCTCCGGAGAGCGGGAAGAGCCGATATAGGGGGCAGTCCCGGCTTTAAACTCCATGGGGATTACCCAATCTCCAATCTTCGCCTCCCCGTCCGCGGTCAGCAGGATTCTGTCACTACTGAGATCCCTGCTCATAATATTCTTGCCGTGAAGATAACTCAGCCCGTTCCCAATCTCGATGGCCATCTTCCAGCGGGTATCCCAACTGATATCTTGTTCCTTGTTTTTCAGCAAATGACGCAACGATCCGCCTGGCATGAATTCATAGACAAAAGCGTTGCAATACATATGATCCAGTAAAGTCGAACCACCAATACAAATGCCATAAAGACCAATAATATTCGGATGATTGTATTGAGCAATGCTATTAATAAAAGCACAATACACAGATAACTTAAAATTTGACCTGGAAAGCTCTTTGATAGCCACATCGGCTCCATCCCACCAGGTGGCTTTGAATAATGTCGCGATGCCGTCTTTACTCAGCGGTTCTTTATCTTCAATCGTCAAGAGACCCCAAGGGATGATTTTGGTCGTCAAGATGTCTTTGGAAGCGGTGTTTGGTGGAAAGCCAAGAGATTGCATGATAAGGTTCTTTCATGGGTGTGGGTAAAGAGCGTTGGTAAAGGAGACTGTTAAAAAAGTACAGAAGCAAAGGTATTGCTTGCTCATATGCCGCGATTATAAAAAAAACCCTTGCGTATTTAAATTGGGGTTTACCTTTACTAAAAAAACACCATCCCTGCTATTTTTGCGGTTTTGCTGTGCCAGACCAGACTTCAGGACAAGGGTTCCGGTAACAGTGAGGATAGTTTTCGCCGGACAGGCACAGCTCATCAGCCTGTCCACGGAATGGTATAGCTAAACAACTATAAATTGAGGCAAGGCAGCAGCCCCGCAGACAGGACAAAGCGTACAAAGGTGTACGGGGACGATAACGCCGTATCAATTTATAGTTGTTTAGCTATAGCGGCCTGATGGACAATCCCGCGGCAATATACCGCCTGGTGGCTCAAGCATTTTGAACGGTGCAATAAAAATAACACCTTTCTAACCCGGGCCAATAGCGAGGTTCATGGGTAGAATCAGGGAGATCAAGCTAAACCTTGAGTATCCGCGCTATTCATGGAAGAGAAAAAATAATTAACGGAGTTCACATGACCACATTCGTACTATTCGGCGGCACAGGCGATTTAGCCAAACGCAAAATTATTCCGGCGCTGTATGGCGCCTTTTTAAATGGCCGGCTTGATGCCAACTTCCAATTTTACGGTGCAGCACGTGAAGCATTGACTGACGATGAATTCCGTAACCGTGTTACCGCCAGCATTACCAACCACGCCAAACCAAATGCACACGGTACACCGGAACAACTGCACGCATTTTTAACCCACACTTTTTACACCAAAGTAGATGCTTGTGTTGACGAGGATTTTAAACAGCTGAAAAAGAAAATCGCTAATCCGGATACGCACTCCACCTTATTTTATTTAGCCACCGGCCCGGATCTTTTTATTCCGATTGTCCAGCAATTATCCAGTCATCAATTAACCGGCATACAGGCACGTGTCGTGCTTGAAAAACCGTTGGGGCGTGATGCGCAATCAGCGCGGGATATTAATCAGGCCCTGCGTACGCATCTTAAAGAAAATCAAATTTATCGTATTGATCATTATCTCGGTAAAGAGATGGTGCAAAATTTATTAGCGCTGCGCTTTGCGAATTTATTTTTAGAGCCGCTCTGGAATCGCACCTGGATACACGATGTGCAAATTTCGATTTCCGAAGAAGTGGGTGTTGAAGCGCGTGGTGATTTTTATGATCGCACCGGCACGCTGCGTGACATGGTTCAAAATCACTTGCTGCAATTATTGTCCATCGTTGCCATGGAACCGCCCGTTAATTCCGCGCCCGATTCTATCCGTGATGAAAAAGTAAAAGTACTGCATGCTCTGCACAAATTCACGCCGGATGAAATCAGCAAAAAAACGGTACGCGGACAATATCGCGCCGGTGCAGTCAATGGACAACCTGTGATTGGCTATCAAAATGAGCCCGGCGTTCCGCCAAGTTCACGCACCGAAACCTTTGTCGCGATTCGTGCCGAGATTGATAACTGGCGTTGGGCCGGCGTGCCATTTTATTTACGCACCGGCAAACGCATGGCTTCGCGCAGCGCGGAGATTACGATCAACTTCAAACACATTCCTTATTCCATTTTCGGCGCCACACAGAACAGTTCCCGCGCCAACCGTCTGGTGATCAGACTGCAGCCGGAAGAAAGTGTGGAATTATTTTTAAAGGCAAAAGAGCCTGGCGAAGGAATTCGTTTATCTGATGTCACATTAAATCTGGACTTTGCGACCAGTTCCACTTCGCGCCGCGTGGAAGCGTATGAGCGCCTGCTGTTAGACGCCATGCACGGTGATTTAACATTGTTTGTGCGTGATGATGAATTAAGCGCAGCGTGGAGTTGGGTAGATCCGATTATGACGGCGTGGCAAGCGGATACGGAAGGATTGAAATCGTATATTGCCGGAAGTTGGGGTCCTGCTGCTTCCAGTTATTTGCTTGCCAAACATGGGTCGAGTTGGGGGGAAGAGTTTGTTGAAAATTGAGTTTGCGCTGTGCTTATGAATCCAGATCTTGTTGTTCCCGCAGATTAAGCTTCCACACGCCTTCCGTTTTTATTGAAAAAGAAAACGTGACCACAACTCTCTGCATCGTCATTCCCGCGCAGGCGGGAATCCAGTGGCACGTAGTGCCTTCAACGCCAAAATTGCTCAGGTCATTAAAAAAAACAGGATCAATGGCAAAAAAACTTCCCTTCATATCCTCACCCCGGCATTAATAAAAACAGAATACTGCCAACGTCGAAGGCCCTACGTGCCACTGGATTCCCGCCTGCGCGGGAATGACGATGCGAAGGTTTGAATACTAATGCGTATAAAAATTTATTAAGGACTGCATGTATGTTTAAGTTAAACGAATACCCCAATTTCAATGCATTGAGCCAGGCCTTAACCAAACAATGGCTGACCGTAATCAACAACACACCAGCAAACCAACCATGCAGTTTCGCCTTAGCCGGCGGCACAACACCTGAGCCGTTATACCGGCAATTTGATTCTCTATTCGCCGCAAGCAAACCGCGCCCGATTCAACTGGTAGCCACCGACGAACGTTGGGTTCCTGATTCCGACCCGCAAAGTAACGAAGGATTATTTCAACGTTGCTTCACACAATCCGCATCGCACTGCCATTTACTCTCTCTGAAAAATAATCAACCAGATCCATCTGCCGCAATTGCTGAAATCAATCAACGCCTGCATGAAAACATCAACCACCCTTTTTCCGCCGTCCTGTCCGGCATGGGCGCCGATGGTCACGTCGCCTCGCTATTTCCTGATGCACCTCAACTTTTAATCAACGATGCCTCAGTCAATTGTGTCGCCGCGTTACATCCAGAAACCAGGCAAGCGCGTATTTCTTTATCTTTTTCGCGTCTGCTCAATACCAAATCAATTTGGATTGTGATTACCGGCACAAAAAAACGCGAGGTACTAGAACATGCCTCGCCACAAACCCCCATCGGCGCATTATTAACGGCAGCCCGTTGTGATGTAGATGTTTTTTGGTGTCCATAACTTCCCTGTTTTGCGCACAAATCCGGCAAGCATTTTGATTGACGGGTTTCAACGAGTAAAATGGCCGGTTTTACGCATTTTTATATCGGCACTGGAGACTATCTTGACTCACGCATTTACAACATCATTCGCAGCACCGTCCTACGTAAAACACCAAAAACTCATTTCCTGGGTTGCAAAAATTGTGGCATTAACCAAACCCGCCAATGTCATCTGGTGCGATGGTTCACAAGAAGAATACGACAGGCTTTGCGCGCAGATGGTCGCCAGCGGCACCATGAAAAAATTGAATCCCGCAAAACGTCCGGAGAGTTATTTAGCTTGCTCAGATCCGTCTGACGTGGCCCGCGTTGAAGATCGCACCTTTATTTGTTCAGCAAAAAAAGAAGATGCCGGGCCAACCAATAATTGGATAGAACCTGCCGAAATGCGCACGACATTAAATGGTTTATTTGACGGTTGTATGCAAGGCCGCATCATGTATGTGGTGCCTTTTTCAATGGGGCCGCTCGGCTCACCGATTGCGCATATTGGCGTGGAACTTTCTGACTCGCCCTATGTCGCCGTGAATATGCGCGTGATGACGCGCATGGGAAAAGCAGTGTTTGATGTATTAGGCACCGATGGTGAATTTGTTCCTTGTATACATAGTGTCGGCGCGCCATTAAGTGCCGGACAAAAAGACGTTGCCTGGCCGTGTAACGCCAACAAATACATTGTTCATTATCCGGAAACACGTGAAATCTGGTCGTTTGGTTCCGGTTACGGCGGCAATGCGTTGTTGGGTAAAAAATGTTTTGCGCTACGTATCGCATCCGGCATGGGACGCGATCAGGGCTGGTTAGCCGAACACATGTTAATTCTTGGTGTCGAATCTCCTGAAGGTAACAAACACTATATCGCCGCGGCATTTCCATCGGCTTGCGGCAAGACAAACTTTGCCATGTTAATCCCACCAGCCGCGTTAAATGGATGGAAAGTCACTACCATCGGCGACGATATCGCGTGGATTAAACCTGGTGCAGATGGCCGTTTGTACGCGATCAATCCGGAAGCCGGATATTTTGGCGTGGCGCCGGGTACCAATACGGTCACGAACTCCAATTGCATGGCGTCACTTCACGCTAATACCATTTTCACCAACGTCGCTCTCACGGAGGACGGCGATATATGGTGGGAAGGTCTCACTCAACAAGCGCCTGCAAACTTAATCGACTGGCAGGGTAAAGACTGGACGCCGGAATCTGGCCGGGCCGGTCATAAGGCCGCACATCCCAATGCGCGATTTACCGTGCCAGCGACGCAAAATCCGGTGATTGATCCTGCCTGGGATGATCCGGCCGGCGTACCCATTTCTGCTTTTATTTTTGGCGGACGCCGTTCCACCACGGTGCCGCTCGTCACCGAAGCGCGTAACTGGATTGAAGGTGTCTACATGGCTGCCACGATGGGATCAGAAACTACCGCCGCAGCTAGCGGACAACAAGGTATCGTGCGTCGTGATCCCTTTGCGATGTTGCCTTTTATGGGCTACAACATGAGCGACTATTTTCAGCACTGGCTCAATATCGGAAAAACAATCGCCGCATCCGGTGGAGCAAACTTACCCAAAATTTATTGCGTCAACTGGTTCCGCACCGATGCTGACGGCAAATTTGTCTGGCCGGGTTATAGCGACAATATGCGCGTTTTAAAATGGATGGTCGAACGGGTTGAAGGTCATGCTTCGGGAATGGAAAACATTTTTGGTATTAGCCCGACATTTCACGATTTAAGTTGGGATGGCCTGGAATTTACGCAACAACAGTTCGATATGATCACTTCTATCGATAAAGATGCCTGGCAGGTGGAGTTAAAACTACATGCAGAATTGTTTGAAAAGCTGGCTTATCATTTGCCGTCTGAGCTTCAGACGACTAAAACGCAGTTGGAACAGCGGTTGAATGCCTGAGATTACTTCTATCTGTGAACCTAAATATTGGCACAGATTTTCGTAGGGTGGGCACGCTTTTGTGCCCCCCATGGTGGATCAACTTATTTCCACATAATTTCCATAGCTGGTCAACCATTTCGCCTTATTGACCGTTTCTGATATCCCAAAAATGGTGGGCACAAAAGCGTGCCCACCCTACGACGTTACGGTTTAGCAGAGCAAATAAATCAAGCAACCCCTTCCAACATGTTCAACTCAATCAACCTCAAAAAATTCCTCTACAGCCAGCAAGCGTTTACCGCATTGCGCATGACGCTCGGTACGATGTTACCAGGCATAGTGATTATGCTGTTATTCAATCAGCCAGTCACCGGAATTTCCTGTGCACTGGGCGCATTCTGCACCAGCATGGTCGATGTTCCGGCACCACTGTGGCGCAAGCATCGTCATATGTTACTCGGCACGCTGGTCGTTGGTGTTGTCTCGTTGTTGGGTATCGTGTCGTTTCAACATCCGGTGGCATTATGGAGCGTGTTGCTCGTCGTCTGCTTTATCAGTGGCCTGGCAGTGGCTTACGGACCGCTTGCAACAGCGATGGGTATCACTGCCATGATGGCGGTCGTAATGGCGTTAGCGCAACATAGCGCGAATGTCGATCTGTGGGCGTACCTGATCTGGTTGATAGCAGGCGGTTTGTGGTACACGTATTTTTGTCTGGCCATGTGCCGGCTGTTTCAACATCAAATGGCGCGGCGCGCTTTGGCAGAATGTTTATATGCGACCTCAGCTTATTTAACCGCACGCAGCCAGTTTTATATGCCAGAAATTCCGCTGGAACAATGTCAACGCACCATGATGACAACACAAGTTGCCGTCATTGATGCGCAACAGGCGGCACGCGATTTAGTGCTCAATAATCTGTTCGTTGGAAAAAATACGGCAGACGACCCGCAACGCATCCGCTTGTTTAATATTTTGACGGATATCATCGATATGCATGACTCGGTGCTGGCAATGCAAGTCAACTTTGATACGCTGCGCAACGATTTTGTGCAGACGGATGCACTGGATTTTATGCGCGACCTGTTGCGCAAAACAGCGCACGAATTAGCACGCGTGGCTGAAGCGGTCGTCACTGGACATGCGCTGATACATCGTTTTAATGTCAAAGCCGAATTGCGCGCACTGGAATATGAAGTGGAATTAGCGCATAGCATCAACGCCGTCTCCATACTCAAGGCTGCTTATTCACGTGGACGCACCATTTCTGCCATGATGGGAAAAATAATTAACGATCTGCAGTCAACCACGAATACCAGCAATCTGTCGCTGGAAGTCATCCGGCAAAAACATTATCTGCCATCACACAAGCTGAACCGTGGGCTCCTGCTCTGGTCGTTACCGGCATTTCGTTTTGCACTTCGACTAACGATGGCAATCGCATTGGGAATGGCAATCAGTGAATTCCTCGGCGGATACAGTATCTGGATTGTCATTACGATTATGGTGGTATTGCGTCCCGGATTTGGCCTGACTCAACAACGCAATAAACACCGTCTGCTCGGTACCTTATTGGGATGTCTTGCGATACCGGTTATCTTGTGGGGCGTACCTCATCAGACCATGCTATTTTGGATTATGGCCGGCAGTTTTTTGCTGTGCTTTAGTTTCGCGCGACTGCATTATTTAGTCAGCGTATTTTTTGCTACGGTCGGCCTGATGTTGCTCTACCATTTTATAGCACCACAATTAACCTTAATCGGCCAGCGCGCTATTGATACTGTCATCGGAGCGTTGATTGGCGCAGCGGCAGTTTATATTTTTCCGACGTGGGAATACCAACTGTTAGCTCCGCAAATTGCTGCGGTACTGCGTAGTTGTCGTTGCTATGCCAAACGGGTTTTTGCTCCTGTATTGGATGCAGCGGAATACCGGGTAGCACGCCGCGATGCATTGGTTGATTTGACGGCGTTATCCGTTTCATATCAACGGATGCTGCAAGATCCAAAGACTAAACAAGTTCAGGCACATGACGTTGGCGAGCTGGTTTTGCAATGCAATGTGTTGGTATCTGAAATAGCGGTATTAGCACATATGCGCTCAGAACATACTGAATTCAGTGAACTCGCTGTGTTTAAATCAACAGCACAAACCGTAGATGCGGCGCTGGCCGGAACGTTGGTGGCGCATGGTGATACTGCTTTGTTAGCGACATCCGATGAATTATTTTCAGCACAACAATCTGCGATCAACATCATGAAGATAAGTACACAGCTGGAGTTACCTGGTATGAGCAGCGCGTTGAAAAGTCTTCTTTCTTAGCTGCGCCACAGGAAGCGTGGTTGCAAAAGGTTTCCTTATGAATTAAAATGAAACTTAGATCTTAAGGAGAACTTGTATGTCAACTGCATTGAAATTATCAGACGAACTGATAGACCTCGCCAAACCACACGCCATCGCTGAACATCGTTCTGTTCCAAAGCAAATTGAGTATTGGGCCCGACTTGGAAAAGCTGTTGAAGAGAACCCGGAATTACCTTTGCAATTCATTAAGAACACGTTACTTGCTATTGCTGAAGCAGATGCCGGTCAATTATCTGAATATAAATTTGGCGCTTAGTCGGACGGATGGCACTTCAAATTTCTCTCACTCCATCTTGCAATCGTATCCTTAAAAAAATCCGTGCACGCGAGAAAAAAACAGTGGATAAAGCTGTCAGCGATATTGCGGCTGATCCTTACATTGGCGAAGAAAAAAAAGGGGATTTAGCAGGTGTTTTTGTTTATAAATTTAAGCTTAATAAACAAGAAGTCTTGCTTACTTACCGGCTACAACCAAACAAATTTAAACCAAAAGAATTAGTTATATTAAGTTTGGGTTCACATGAAAATTTTTACGCTGAACTTAAGCGATAAAAATATCGGAAGGAACAACTGGAATGGAATTTAGTAAAAATTTACTGCATTTGAAGATCAAATTAGAAAGAGCTGAGTCAACTTATTAAGTCAACTTAATTGGTTTCGTAGGGTGGGCACGCCTTTGTGCCCACGCGGTCGTTGATGAATCGGAATACACATTAAGAATCAGATTGATTAACCATCCGCGTGGGCACAAAGGCGTGCCCACCCTACGAAGAATCTGGTCGAAAATGCAGCAAAAACCAAACCGCCATCCACGGCCACAGAATCGATAAAAACTGTGCTGCGCCATCAAAGTTTAAAAATTTCCCCTGATTCCACGTCGATAAGGTATCGACAAAATACGGATTACCGGGAACAAAATTGATCACTAACAAACTGACGGCGAGCATAAAAATAGCTAAATGACGTTGCACCCGCGCTGGTGTAAAAGCTAATCCATATAACATTAAACAGCCAACGATTAACCCGGCTTGCGCTCCTGGCGAAAACCAGGAATACGCATTGACCGGTTTAAAGAGAAGCGCCAACGCCAGACTTTTTATACTAAGTGTAATAAAAATTAACAACGTAACTAAGCGTGCCCTGGGTGCTTCCTGTTTTAACAAACACAGCAAAATTAAGACCGCGCCGATCAGACCAAAACACGTGATGATGGTTTCTGAAAGCCAGTATTGTTCTATGGTCAGATCCACTCCCCTTCGTAATACCTCGCCTAAATCAACCGGTATATCCAGATAAATAGTCAACCAGTTGGACAGCACCGGAACCAATTGACCGAGCCCAAATAAATAACCTTGCGGATAAATTTGTGCCAGCGGCCAGAGCAGCACAATAATTAATCCGGTGCTCATATCAGGAGCAAACCAGCGCCGTCGCACTTTTCCTAATAAATCTTTTTCCAGTAACCAGGGAGTTAATACGCAGCCCAGCACGACGCCAATAAAAACGCCGATGCTGTTGCTCATTAAATCAAGATTGGAAGCTACGCGGGAAGGTAAAAAGGTTTGCACTGCTTCCATCGTGCCTGATACCAACGCACCGGCCAGTATCGAAAAAATAGCAGCCCAGATGCGCGACAGCCAGGGATAACACGCCAGCACTAAAAGTATGCCAAAGGGAATGTAGCCAAAAACGTCAATGCTGACGTCAAACACAGTCCAGTAACGGGGAAGAGGTTCCGTCAGATAGGCAATCGGAGAAATGCCTGTTTTGTGCCAACCTTTAAACGGATACCAACTGGCATACACGATCAGGAAGGTATATGCCAACAACGCCATCCTGACCAACGGCGAGGATTTCTTGTTTACATCTTTATTTACTTCTTTGTTTACCTCCATCCTGGATTCCCCGGTTACTTATGGCTGTGTTTGCTCGCATAACCAATAAGCCAAATTCAGGATTAATTCATCTGTCGCCATACGCATTGCTCTTGCACCAGCCGGCGCATCTGCGCTGTCTGCAGTTACTTGTTGCTGGAACATGGTTTGAGCGAGTAATTTTCGGTCGCGTATAAGAGAGGTGCGAATTTGTAACTGCGCATAACTGTGCGCAGCATCGCTAAAGTATTGGTTGAAATCTTCTACTTCTAAACGTAATTGCAGGACATTTAAATTATTGATCCCACTATCAATTAACGTGACGCCACGCAACGCAAGTTGCGTTTTGATACGGTGTGTCAGCAGTTGTACCGGTGTCATATTCCAACGATGACTAGCGTACGAATAACTTTGCTGGTCATTTGCATATAACAGGCGATACAACATCATATTGCTACTTAACGCGCTCGGTGCCGTTATATCTGCCAACTGAATGAGCGGTAATTTGCACAGTGGCGCATTATCTTCCGGCTTAACCGGTTTGACCACAGCGCCGAAATCGTAATATTTGAGCGGTGGTGGCGTACTTCCGCACGCTTGCAAAAAAAGAGGGATTACTAAGCACAAAAAGAGAGTTTTCATCATGGCCTTATTTTTTAACGGGTTCTACAAAACCAGCTTCACCTGGACCTGGCGCAGCGGGAGACTTACCAAATATTAAATCCTGTGGACGTTCGTTTATTTCTTCCAACGTTTTGTTAAAGGTACGCACGGTATGTCTGACATCGTTCGTTAATTCGCCAATTTTTGGTAGCGTTTCTCCCTGCAAGTTTTCACCTAAATTACCGTAGGAAATAATGGTCTGGTTGAGCGAACCGTTGGGATCTTGTAATTGATTAGCCAACACAGTAAGTTGCTGACTTAACTGACTCGCATTATCAGCAAGCTCCTGTACTGACTGAAGGGTTTGAGTGGCATGCTGTGCCAGCTCAGGCATGCGTTGTAACGTCGGGTTTAATCCATCAGCCACTTTAGTCCACCTTGCGGTTGCTTGTGATGTATTGGAAAAGGCACTCAGCATTGTTTTTTGATTTGCTGGTGTAAGCAATTCCGCAAGGCGTTCCGAGGCCAGCTCCGCGTTGGCTAAAATAACCGTGCCGCTGCGTTCTAATCTTTCCAACAAACCAGGCCGCAGTGGAATGCGCCGTATTTCTTTTTGTGTCTTGTCTGCCCCGTCAGTTGATTTTGACAGGCTACTTTCATCATCATCCAATTGAACAAAAGCAATGCCGGTTACTCCCTGATAACCCAGAGTGGCAAAGGTTGAACGGGTAACCGGCGTGTCCGGGTCTATGCTAATTTTGATGTCGATTTGTCCTGCCACTTTAGGATCAAAATAAATTTTATCGACACGACCGACGGCTAACCCTTTATAACGTACGGACGCTTGTGGATTTAAACCAGAAATCGGTCTGCTCGTGACGATAAGGTAATCCGTACGCAACGTTTTATCGCGGTTGAGCCAAATGCCGGCGAATATTGTCGCGCACAGCATGGCCAGGGTAAAAAATCCGGCCCAAAGTGCATGTGATCTGTTTTCCATTTTTGTTTTTTTCTTTAAAACTGGTTACGATTTGAACGGTGTTTCTCCCCTCTCCCACTTGTGGGAGAGGGGCGGGGGAGAGGGTGATTAATTAATCGAAAATTTAAAAAATTTTAAATCTCCGGTCTGATATTTATCAACATTTTTTTCCTATTCACGACCCTCTCCCCAACCCTCTCCCACAAGTGGGAGAGGGAGCAAAACCCAGCTAATTTAATGCGGTCAACGCCCTTCTCCCGCGTGCACCCAAGAAATAATCCTGGACAAACGGATGCTGGCATTGAATGACTTCTTTAGTCGTGCCTAACGCAATAATGTGCTTGTCCGCCAGCACCGCAATCCGTGAAGAAAGCGCAAAGAGCGTATCTAAATCATGCGTCACCATCACTACTGTAAAACCGAGTTCTTCGTGCAACGATTGAATCAATTTCACAAAACTGTCCGATGAATCCGGGTCAAGTCCCGAAGTTGGTTCATCTAAAAATAAAACATCCGGCTCCAACGCTAAAGCGCGTGCCAAAGCGACGCGTTTTACCATGCCGCCTGATAATGACGCCGGCATTTTTTGCGCATGTTCCGGGCCAATTCCTGCCATATCCAGTTTCAGGTAAACAGCATCGCTGATCAATGCTTCAGGCAGTACCTTCAGTTCACGCATGGGCTGAGCAACATTATCAAACACAGATAAAGCCGAATATAACGCGCCGTGCTGAAACAACATTCCGGAACGGCTCCGGAAGTAGGCGACCTGATCAGGATTGGCATTATTAATATCCACGCCAAAAATAGTGATCGTGCCTTGCGTGGGCTTTTCCAGATGTAACATCTGCCGCAACAACACTGTTTTTCCTGTGCCGGAACCACCCACAATGGAAATAATTTCACCGCGATAAATAGTTAAATTTAAGTCGTCATGAATGACGGTACGGCCAAATTGGGTACGCAGATTCTTTACCTCAATGATCACTTCCTTATCTGCATTGTTTACTTTGTTTTCCGTGGTCATTAAGAGTACCCCACGTTCTTAAACATAATGGCAAACACCGCATCCAAAATAATCACCACCGTAATGGCACTGACAACCGACGTTGTGGTGCCTTGTCCCAAACTTTCCGTATTCGGCTTGATGCGTAAACCAAAATGACACGAGACTAACGCAATGACCGCACCAAAAGTCACACCTTTAATCAGACCAATATAAAAATTAGCAATGGCCACGACATCAGGTAATTTTTCGATAAAAAAACGCGGCGACATATCTAAAATTAAGTTAGCCGAGAACATGCCACCGATCAACGCCATCGCATCGGTCCAGATCACGAGCAATGGCATGGCGACCGCCAAAGCAATTACTTTGGGCAAAATTAAACGCAACCCGTGCGGAATTCCCATCACTAACATCGCATCTAATTCTTCGGTAACGCGCATCACGCCTAACTGTGCGGTAATAGCTGAACCGGAACGGCCCGCCACTAAAATGGCGGCTAACAACGGCCCCAATTCACGAATAATACTGACGCCTAAAATATTGATGATATAAATATCGCCACCAAATGTACGCAACTGTTGCGCTGACAAATACGAGAGCACGATGCCAATAAGCACTCCCACTAAAGCAGTAATGCCTAATGCATTAAATCCCATTTGAAAAACATTCGCGGAAATTTCTTTACGTGGTATGCGACCAGGATGACGAATCACGTGACAGGCATCAAGAATGAGTTGCCCAAGAAGCGCGGTGAAGCCGAATAAGTGAGAAATAAAATTGAGCATGACCGTACCCAACTGCATTACCTGAGTAAGTCGCGACTTGCGTGGTTTAGAAATCGTTAGTCCATTGGCTTGTTCTAAGCGCTGAAAAAAGGCTTCTTGCGTCGGCAACAAAATAAGTTGGCCGGGTCGCTTTTTTCCCCAACAATTCCACAGCAATTGCGCGCCAATATGATCTAAGGCACCAAGTTGTGACAGATCCCATCGCATATCCGGTTGCTGACTTAACCGGTTCAGTGCCAGGCCTATCTTATGCATTAACTGATTTTCCACAAACACGTGCACTTGCCAGCAGCCGGTAACCGTAACCGTATCGGGTTGCGATTCAGATGACGGCGTATGGATTAATTGCGGCGTTTCAGATTTAATCATTCAGTCGGTTTTAAAAGTGACACGTACCATCAACAAACACCTTGAATTCACCTGGGGAAAATGCTTCCCATGTTTCGTTATGTGTTAATGGTTCCGTAGCAATGACAGCGACACGATCTTTGGGAGTCGTGACTTGCGCAAAATCGATGCTGACATCTTCATCAGACAAACTCGCTGTGGTAAATGGAAATTGGCGAACAATATAATGCAGTTTGGTTGAGCAATGTACGAATAAAGCAGCACCGTTGGAAAGCATCATATTGAATGATCCGAATTGCGCAATTTCCTCAGAAAGCTGTTGTAAAGCAGAACGAAGTTTGGTAAACGCCGGAACATGTGCGCCAAAACGACGCCGTAATTCTTGCAAAATATAACAAAAAGCGCGCTCACTATCTGTATTACCAACCGGCAGATAACTGCCATCCAATTCAGGCATATAGCCTTTTAAGTCGCCGTTGTGGGCAAACACCCAATTAATACCCCAGCATTCCCGCATAAAAGGATGGCAATTTTCAAGCGCAATCTGACCTTGCGTGGCTTTGCGAATATGCGCGATGACGTTTTTAGATTTGATGGGATGCGCTTTAATCAGCTCAGCTAACGGCGAATTTACCGCAGCGTGGTAATCCACCAAATGGCGCACGCCAGCGCCTTCAAAAAAAGCAATGCCCCAGCCATCCTGATGTTCATCGGTTAAACCACCACGCAGGGCGAAACCGGTAAAACTGAACACAATATCAGTTGGCGTATTGCAGTTCATCCCAAGGAGTTGGCACATTAAGCGGCAATCTTGCTAGTGTGGGTAGAATCACCACGTCCCGAAGTATTCATTCCATGTCCTTTCAATCACTACGTTATTTTTCTCAACCAACGCTAATCCACGTAAAGCTCGGGCAAATGAATAAAACCCACATCTGAAACGAACATTCTACTAGTGAAAGAATGAATTCGCGAAAACTCGTAGGGTGGGCACCAGGGCAATTGCATGAAGGCCACTATAAATATTGGCACTCGCGTAGGTTGGGCTAACGCTTTATCAGCCCAACATCTGCGCAGAATGTTGGGCTGATAAAGCGTTAGCCCAACCTACGCATTAGCTGGGGGCTATAAAAATGCGGGGCTTCATGCAATCGCCCTGGGGTGGGCGCGCTTTTGTGCCCACCATGGTTGATCGGTTACATTCGTAAATAAATTCCATGGTTTGTCAGCCGTTACGATTTATTGATCTCTTGTCTTGTTACATTTCAAACATGGTGGGCACAAAAGCATGCCCACCCTACATAACCTTGCAAATAAAAATCAGATGTAATTATCAACTGCATTTCCCATCGCAGCCTTACAATATCGAGCGCATATAACTGGTGAGTCCAATGATCGACAGAACTTTATTTTAAATTGAATGGAGACAAGAGTGAACCAAAAATCGCAACATCAACTACCGCACGTGAGCCCGATGAAAAAAATCAAACAACGCATTTTTCTGGCGCTGGTCACACTATTTGTTTTTGCAGCGTCAGCGTCAACCGCTGCCATCGCTCAAGAAAAACCCGAAGAAAAAGTCCTCAATATTTATAACTGGTCCAATTACATCGCTGACGACACAGTAAAGAATTTTGAAAAAGAAACTGGCATCAAAGTACGTTACGACGTGTTTGATACCAACGAAATTTTGTATGCCAAATTAGTCGCACGTAAAACGGGTTATGACATCGTTGTTCCTACCGACCGGTTCGCACAAATGCAGATTGAAGGTGGATTATTCAAAAAATTGGATAAAAGCAAATTACCCAATTTGAAAAATATCGATCCGGTCGTCATGGCCGCACTGGACAAAGTTGATCCTGGTAATAATTATCTGGTGGATTGGTTATGGGGATACATCACCGTTGGTATCAATACCAAAAAAGTGAAGGCAGCCTTGGGCGATACGCCGATGCCAAAAAATGCATGGGACTTACTTTTTAATCCGGTGTACGCGGACAAATTAAAATCTTGCGGGATTTCTTTTATGGATTCGGGCAGTGAAGTGTTGCCCACTGCGCTGCTGTATATGGGAAAAAAGGCGTATTCGTCAGTGCCCTCAGACTACAAAGAAGCCGCTGCCATGTTGGCAAAAGTACGTCCGGATATTCGCGTTTTCAGCTCCTCCGGTTATATCAACGAGTTAACCAATGGCGCTCTGTGTGCGGTGATGGGATATTCAGGAGACATTAATATTGCCCGGAAACGTGCTATTGAATCGAAAAATGGTAACGACATCGAAGCGCTGATACCAACAACATCAGCGATTATGTTTTTTGACACCATGGCGATTCCTGTTGACGCGCCACATCCCAACAATGCCTTGCTTTGGATGAATTACATCATGCGTCCGGAAGTACATGCCAGCCTGACGAACAAGGTGTTCTTTGCCACGCCTAATCTGGCCAGTCTCCAATTTGTGCAAAAAGAGGTTGTTGAGAACAAGACCATTTTCTTGCCAGACGCAGATAAAAAAAGGATGACGGGGCCGGAGAAAATTAGCCCGGAGATGCGTAAAATTGTTGCGCGTACTTTTACGCAATTTAAGACTGGGCTGTAGGGTGGGCACGTTTTTTGTGCCCACGCGGTATCGTTGCCGGGCCGCGGTACTCACACTAAGAACCCAATTGATTACCAACCGCGTGGGCACAAAAACGTGCCCACCCTACGACTGGAATAGTCGTTAATAAATTTCCGGCTTGTAATCAAGATATACCGAATTTAAATAGCGTTTGTGGCCATAGCAACCGCCCTCTCCCCAACCCTCTCCCGCGGAACGGGAGAGGGAGCACCACCACGGTTCAATTCACTACCAGGCTCCATTTTGGACAAGGTTTTTATGACATCTGATGACTCTTCCAACACAGCCATCGCCGAACACCGCGAAGCTGATGACAGCACCAACCAGTCTTTTTTATTAATTAAAAATCTCACCAAAGATTTCGGCGAACATCGTGTCGTCAATAACGTTTCCATCGCAATTAATAAAGGGGAGATTTTTGCTCTATTGGGTAGCTCAGGTTGCGGAAAATCCACTTTATTGCGGATGCTGGCCGGATTTGAAATCCCGACTTCCGGAGAAATTTTATTAAACGGAAAAAACATCGCCGACGTTGCGCCTTATCATCGTCCGATTAATATGATGTTCCAGTCGTATGCGTTATTCCCGCATTTATCCGTCTGGGACAACATCGCTTTTGGATTGCGCCACGCGTCCATGCCAAAGGATGAAATCGCGCAACGCGTTGAAAAAATGTTGAGCCTGGTTCAGTTGCAATCCTTTGGCAAACGCAAACCATATCAATTATCGGGAGGACAGCAACAACGCGTCGCCTTAGCGCGCAGCTTGGCCAAGCGTCCTCAATTGTTGTTATTAGATGAGCCGTTAGCTGCATTAGATAAAAAATTACGCGAACAAACGCAGCTTGAATTAGTCAACATCATTGAACAAGTGGGTGTGACCTGTGTGATGGTTACGCATGATCAGGAAGAAGCCATGACGATGGCTTCACGCATCGCAGTAATGAACGCAGGAACTATTCTGCAAACCGGTGAGCCGGACAATATCTACGAAACACCCAATTGCCGCTTCGTTGCTGACTTTATCGGCAATGTAAATTTATTTACCGGCAAGGTAGAAGTGGATGAGCCTGACCATGTCATCATCCAGACTCCGGAATGCAATCACTATATTGCCCATGGTATTACCGGCACACCCGGTATGTCTGTCACTGTGGCGATTCGTCCGGAAAAAATTTCTGTCAGCACTGAAAAGCCGGATCAACCATTCAACTGCGTTTATGGCGAAATCATCGAACTGGCCTATTTAGGCAGTTACACCGTTTATCACATCAAACTGGCCAGCGGCATGACTATCAAAACGAGCACCAGTAATTCGGAACGTCATGGAAAATTTCATCCCAAATGGGGTGATAAGTTATATGCGTTTTGGAAAGACAATGCGATGGTCGTTTTGACTCAATAATTCCCAGGGAGCAGTCTGTAGGTTGGGCTAGCCTCATCAGCCCAACACTTTGCGCAGAATGTTGGGCTGCGAGTTGGATAAATGCGGCGTTAGCCCAACCTCCGAACCAGCTCTACCACATCACTTTAATCGCACCCCAATAATTCCAGAGGTTTCAGTTTGAAAAATTTAGTCAAATTAAATTGGATATCCGGAAAAACAGCCATTATCGGCATGCCGTATTTCTGGTTAATCATCTGCTCCTTACTGCCATTTCTAATCGTTTTAAAAATCAGCTTTGCGGAAATGGATATCAGCAATCCGCTTGGTACCTTGTTGACTTACACAGAAGGTATCGTTGATATCAAAATCAAACTCACCAATTATCTGTTTCTTGGCCAGGATGATTTGTATTTCTTAACCTATCTGAACTCGATCAAGTTTGCGGTCATTACCACGCTGATTTGTTTATTCATCGGTTATCCATTTGCATACTTTATGGCGCGCGCCAAACCATCGACACGAATTACGCTGTTGATGATGGTGATGCTGCCGTTCTGGACTTCCTTTTTGCTGCGCATTTATGCGTGGAAAGGGATGTTATCTAATCAGGGTGTGATCAATAATTTTCTGATCTATATCGGCGCAATAGATGTTCCGCTCAACATGATGTACACGCCATTTTCATTACTGATCGGTATGGTGTATTCCTATTTGCCGTTCATGATTTTGCCGTTGTTTACTAATTTATCTAAATTAGATGTGCGCTTTATTGAAGCTGCCTCTGACTTAGGTTCCACACCATGGAATACGTTTTGGCGCGTCACTGTACCGCTGTCCAGGTCAGGAATTATTGCGGGTTCGATGTTGGTTTTTATTCCCTGCGTTGGCGAATTTGTGATTCCAGATTTATTGGGTGGACCTGCAACACCCATGATCGGGCATGTGATGTGGGATGAATTTTTTAGTAACAACGATTGGCCCATGGCGTCAGCAATCACTGTCGTGGTGATTTTGTTGATCCTGATTCCAATGGGAATTTTCAATAAATATCAAGCTAAGGAAGAGCGGCAATGAACGGATATCGCTGGTTTGGCCGCAGCTGGCTTTCGTTGGGTTATTTGTTTCTCTACACGCCCATCATTATGTTGATTGTGTATTCGTTCAACGATTCCGCCCAAGATATGGTTTGGCACGGCTTTACGCTGCATTGGTATCAAGCCTTAATGGATGATACTGAAATCATTTCCGGTTTTATCCTTTCATTAAAAGTCGCTGCAATCGCGGCCACCTGTTCTGTCGTGTTAGGTACGAGTGTCGCTTATGTTTTAAATTACTACCGCAAATTTCGTGGCCGTACTTTATTTAAAGGCATGGCGAGCGCGCCGCTGGTAATGCCGGAAGTGATTATCGGTTTGTCGTTGTTATTGATGTTAGTCGGCATGGAAAACGCATTTGGATTTCCACAACGTGGTTTACCGACCCTGGTGTTCGGCCACACTGTTCTTGGCGTGGCTTACGCTGCCGTCGTGGTTGAATCGCGACTGAAAGAAATCAACAAATCCTTATTGGAAGCCGCGATGGATTTAGGCTGTAAACCTTACCAGGTATTTGGTTTGGTCACGTTGCCAAATATCTCGCAAGCCTTAGCATCAGCCTGGCTTTTAACGTTCACTCTGTCGCTGGATGACGTGGTGATTTCTTCCTTCTTAACGAGCCCAGGTTATTCCACCATGCCTATCGTGATTTTTTCCCGTGCGCGATTAGGTTTAGACCCGCGCGTCAACGCCATCGCCGCGTTAACTATTTTGGCGGTGACGATTGCGGTGGTGTTATTGAGTTTGCATATGGCGAGGAAAGAACGGTTGCGTCGGAAATCTGTTTCCGTGGCGTTTAAGAATTGAATTGAAAATAACGTTGTAGCGTTTGATTTCTCTCCTATTGATGAGTTAGCCAAGTCTGGCCCCCTTCTGCCGTTGCGCGGGAGAGGGAGTAAAATTTATACCTCTGTATCGAATCATCCCCACAAACACCATCAAGAGAGTGCGAAATGAACACGATTAATTGGCATGACCGGGCTAAAAGCATCCGTATCGACGGACGCGCATTCATTAATGGCGAACGGGTCAACGCCATTTCTGGCATCACTTTTGGAAAACACTCTCCCATCGACGGACGCAAATTAACGCAGGTGGCGCGCTGTGATGATGAAGATGTCAACGTCGCGGTACTTGCCGCACGCACCGCGTTTGAAGACCGCCGCTGGGCTGGAAAATCACCCGCTGAACGCAAACGGGTGATGCTGAAGTTTGCTGAATTGATGCGCACCAACGCAGAAGAATTAGCGTTATTAGAAACGCTGGATATGGGAAAACCAATTAAATACAGCTTAGCTACTGATGTACCGGCCTCAGCAAAATGCATTCAATGGTACGCCGAAGCAATCGACAAAATTTACGATGAAATCGCACCGACCAATGACACCTCATTAGCATTAATTACCCGTGAGCCTGTTGGCGTGGTTGCCGCGATAGTGCCGTGGAATTATCCAATGCTCATGGCGTCCTGGAAGATTGCACCAGCGCTCGCGGTCGGTAACAGCGTCATTCTGAAGCCCTCTGAAAAATCACCGCTGACTGCATTACGCATGGCTGAACTTGCCTTAGAAGCCGGTATTCCAGAGGGTGTTTTTAATGTATTGCCAGGCTTCGGTCATGAAGCTGGCAGTGCGTTGGCATTGCATAACGATGTCGATTGTGTGGGCTTTACCGGCTCAACCCGCATCGGTAAAAAAATAATGGAATACGCAGGACAATCTAATTTGAAGCGTGTCTGGACCGAACTTGGCGGCAAGTCACCCAATATTGTTTGTGCTGATTGTGTCAATTTAGATGCGGCGGTAAAAGCCTCGATAGGCTCCATTTTTTACAATCAGGGTCAAAGCTGCAACGCCCCTTCCCGCCTGTTTATTGAAGCATCCATCAAAGAAAAATTTATTGAAAAAGCATTGGCGATGATGCCTGCTTACTTACCTGGCGATCCGTTAGATCAGGCAACCAACATGGGCGCGATAGTCGATAGTATTCAATTGAATACTGTCATAGGATTTATTGAGTCAGGAAAGTCAGAAGGTGCGCAATTGCTCGCTGGTGGTAATCAAACCCGTGTTGAATCCGGTGGTTACTACATCGAACCAACCCTGTTCAACAATGTAAAAAATTCCATGAAAATCGCACGTGAAGAAATTTTTGGTCCGGTACTTTCTATTTTCACCTTCACTGATTTAAATGAAGCCATCCAAGAAGCCAACGCAACGGCGTATGGTTTGAATGCCGGCTTATGGACTTCCGATCTGCGCAAAGCACATCAGACAGCGCGGGCATTACGGGTTGGCACGGTACATGTAAATCAGTATGATAATGATGATATTACCGTTCCATTTGGCGGATACAAACAATCCGGCAACGGCCGCGATAAATCATTACATGCAATGGAAAAATATACCGAGTTGAAAACCACCTGGATTAATTTGGATTAGTTTTCAAAATTTTATGAGTAAACCAATTGTTCTGATCCCCGCCTGCACAAAACAAATCGGTGCACATCCATACCACGTCGTGCAAATGAAATATGCCCATGCCGTGATACGTGGCGCTGATTGCGCGCCATTCATTTTGCCTGCACTGGCCGAAGAGACGGATTGGGAAACCGTATTACAAATGGCCGACGGGGTTATGTTGACCGGATCACCCTCCAATGTGGGGCCTGATTATTTCGGTCAGTCGGTATTAGATCCTTCATTACCACTAGATCCGGCGCGTGATGCAACGACGCTACCGTTAATCAGGGCAGCAGTCCAAAAGGGAATTCCGTTGATAGCGATATGTCGCGGCGCCCAGGAAGTAAATGTAGCGTTAGGTGGAACATTACATCAGGCCGTGCATAAGGTAGGTAAGTTCAGGGATCATCGTGAAGACCAGACGGCCCCTCACGAAAATCAATATGTGCCGATACACTCGATCACTATTTTGCCGGACGGGCGCATTGCTACCATCTTAGATGGAATTTCAGAGATGATGGTCAATTCACTACACGGACAAGGCATTGATCAACTCGCCCCTGGTTTGCAAATCGAAGCCCTTGCAGACGATGGATTGATAGAAGCCTTCAGTGTCGTCAATTCGCCTGGTTTTACCTTAGCAATGCAGTGGCATCCCGAATGGAAGATCATGGAGAATCCGTTTTCCATGAAATTATTTGGTGCGTTTGGTGCAGCTTGTCGGGAATTTCAGCGCAATAGAAATATCACGTAGGGTGGGGCCCACGCTGGCATTGATAAACCGAAATATATATTCAGAATTTACTTAATCAATCAACCGCGTGGGCACAAACACGTGCCCGCCCTACCAAACTATTGCCCGTGCTTTTGCAAAATACCTCTGGCAATTTGTCGCCCTGACTGAGTTGCCTCACTCCACTTCTTTTCTGCTGTTACAGAACAGTCAGAAAGATTTTTTTTCAAATTTTCTTGCTCGCTTTTAAGATAATTTGTAGCGGCGATTCTATAAGCAGACTCTTTACCTGTAACGTTCCGGGTATTTCTACCATTCGCCTAATTTCACAACTAAGCAATATGATTGATTCAGATTTTTTTTGCACCATTCATCAGCAGCAAACAATCCCAGGTCACATGCTTGCTTCATGTACGTTTTTGCTTTGTCTTTATCGGAATCATCGGGACCGTCCCAGTATGTAAGCCCCTTGTTATAGCACTCCATTGCCAACTCGACATTTTGTTGTATCCGAAGCTGCCTTTCCGCATCTGGATTACCTAAATTGCCTGATTCATAAAAGAATGACATTGCCAAATTGAACTCTGCCGGATTACCGCCCTCAGTATCATAATGATGACGCAGATGTGCGTCACCTTTCTCAAACAAACAAACTCCTGCTTCCTTTTTTCCCATTCTGAGAAACTCTGACGACGACATCATCGCTTCGACTTCCCCCATTTCATCCATCGTAATTTCAGTTTTTTCTTTATCAGTGTTACGCAAACTATTCTTCATCGACTGCCATAAACCAACCGGACGAAACTTCACCGTATCCATTATTTAATCCTTCGTCGTAAACATTAACTGCACAAAGATTGAACGCTGCAACTGAGCAGAAGCAGGCGACAAAGTTGACATTGCTATAGCCGGATTATTCAAATTGTGTTGCAGCAGACTGGCCATGCGCCAGAAGCAAGCATTCCCAAAATGCCTGACTCACACGCGAAGGTTGTGGTGAGCGTCGAAACATGCCGACGAAATTACATTGATAATGAAACTGATCAGGCTTAATTACCTTCATTTGATTTTTAGATACAAACTGTTCTGCGTAGTGATCCGGCAAAAATCCTAAATAGTGACCCGATAAAATTAAGGTGGCAATCGACTCCTGATCAAAGCCCGTCGCCTTGCGTGACAATTGCATTTGATGACTGATTTCCATATTGTGTGAGTTGTAACCAAGGCCGGCAAAGTGATGTGCTGAAATCGCATTCCAATTCAACTTTTCTTGCGACGCAGTAAATAACGGATGCTGTGCTCCGCAATACATCAACATGGTTTCTTCAAATAAGTCAGCGTAGATAAAGCTGTCTGATTTTCGATGATCGGGAATGATTCCAACCTGAAATTGGCCATCGAGCACCCCACGTTCTATCGGATTGCTGTAAGCGACATGGAGATTGAGCGCAACATCCGGTGCGCGTTCTGAAAATAAGGCAATCGCCGCATGAATTTTTGCCGCCCGGTTACTCGCCGTTTTATCATGCACCGCCACGTTCAGCTCGCCGCCCATACGCCGGTGAATATCATCAACACGGCTTCTGAATTGTTCCGTCGAACTCAGCAAACGTAATGTTTCCTGATAAATCTGTTCGCCCTCCGTTGTCATAGCAAACCCACCACGACCACGCCGGCACAACGTCAACCCTAAACGCGTTTCCAAATGGTTGATATGGCGACTGATGCTGGAAGAACTGATATTCAATTCCAATTCTGACGCCGCCATGCCGCCGCAATCGACCACGCTTTTATAAATGCGTAGCAGGCGGATGTCCATATCGCTTAGCTGGCCCAGGGCTGACCGGGGTTGTAGTGTCATAGGGGATTGTTAGTTTTTTGATGAAGCTTGCCCTGACGCAAGAGCTATTAAGGAACTTGCAATTACCGCCAGGCTAAATGTCACCGCGATGATCTGCACTGCTACTCAGAACAGCAGCGGACGCTATCGAAAAATTCACCCAGGCAGGGATGATTTTCTGCGGTGGCTGATTATCCTCCGCTTGACTGATCATTGCAGCATTAACATCGGGTTGCGTGGGTGCATTTACAGCCGCGGTGCTCCACGTCAGTCACATTGCCGGGCGCTGCTGTGGGAAGAAGACGCTGGATGCACGTCAATTTTATGAAGAGGCCTGGCGCACGCGTGGCCCAATTTACTAGTAATTCAGAATGTTGTATTTATCACTATTTATGGTTAAAAGAATTTTTCATAATGACAAAAGAAGTTTATATTATTGCGTTATTTATATTTCTTTAATGCAATATATATACACTAACAACTAGCGCCACCGTCAAGGAAATTCGTATGAATAGTGCAATCCAAACATTGCAAGACATCGCAACCGGTCATCAACACGCCCGTCTGCTACACCTTCAATTTCAAAACAACGATGGCCCGGCTGCTATTCTGCTCCCCAATAAGTTTGATGCGATGGAAAGCGTCTCTCAAGATTTCACCTATACCGTCGAACTACTTTCAGACAACGACGCTATTCCCCTGAAGAGTGTGCAGGGTAAATTAGTCACTATCTCGCTTGCACTGGAAAATGGAGACGTTCGCTATTTCAACGGTCACGTTTTTGAGTTTCAGCTGTTGAGGACAGATGGTGGTGTCGCCTGGTACCGTATGGTACTTAAGCCGTGGATGGCGTATCTCAAATTGCGCCATGATTATTACCTGTTTCACGATCAGGACTTAATCGCGCAAACGGAGAATGTTTTTAAGGACTACCCTGCTATCGCCAAATGGCGCAGTGAAATCAGTGGCGAACTTCCCGCCATCACTCAAGGCTGCCAGCATGATGAAACTGATTTTAATTATCTCTCGCGCCGCTGGGAAGCGGCAGGTCTGCATTACCGGTACGAGCATACGAAAGACGCACATACGCTCATCTTGTCGGATGATTCCACCACGTCCGTCTCTATTAGTGGTGATGGCACCGTGGCCTTACAGGGTGACACCCATCTGATTGATGCCAACACGATTAATAACTGGTCGCCGGTGCGCAAAATTGTACCGGCTACCACGATAGTATCGGGCTTCAATTTCAAAAACCCCAAGCCGGTCAAAGCAGGTGTGCGCAGCGTCAATGAACAAGGCTCAGCAGAACATATTGAGCACTACGAATACGCCGGCACGTATCCGTTTAAAAATAGCGCTGCTGCCGATGCACAAGCGCGTTTGCGGATGGAAGAATTTGAGTCCAATGGCAAAGTCATTGAAGGGCAAAGCAATAACGGTCATCTTGTTACCGGAAAATGGCTGCGCTTAGTCGATCATCATGGTCGCAACATTTATAGCGGCGGCGATACTAGCAATACGTTTTTTATCATCAGCATCCACCACAGCGCCAGCAATAATTATTTGCAAGCGGTGGACGGATCTTGTGCTAACCCCGCCACCTATAACAATCGCTTTACGTGCAGCCGTCGCAATGTACCCTGGCGACCAGGGCGCAGTTTTAACAGCACCGATACGAAAATGTTCGCGCTACAAACCGCCACCGTCGTCACGCCCGATGGTGAAAATAGTTATTGCGATGAATTCGGCCGGGTACGGGTACAACTGCACTGGGATCGCCAGGGTATGCAGAATGGCGGCATGACCACGTGGCTGCGCTGCATGAGTAACTGGGCCGGCGCGCAAATGGGTGTAGAAAACATCCCGCGCAACGGGATGGAAGTCGTCGTCGCTTGTCTGGACGGAAATGTAGATCGCATGGTGATTATTGGCTGTATGCATAACGGCCACAAACTGCCATCGTGGCAATTACCAGAGCAGTCAGCCCTGTCGGGAATGCGCAGCCGGGAACTGACACCAGGCGGCGGCAACAGTGCGGCGGGTCGCAGCAACCACGTGATCCTGGATGACACCAGCGGCAAAATACAGGCGCAAATCAAGAGTGATCATCTCGACAGTCAATTATCGCTTGGCCATGTTTGCCGTATTGAGGACAACACCGGGCGTAAAGATGAGCGTGGCGAAGGCTTCGGATTAGAGACCAATGGCATTGGCGCAGTGCGGGCGACAAACGGGTTGTTGTTGAGTGCTGACCATCGCGCCAGAGCCAGCGGCAGGATAGATGCCAGAGAAGAATTGCTTGGACAACTGGAAGTCGCGCTGGCCACCATGAAGCAATTGGCGGAATTAGCTACCACGCATGAAGCAGAAAACACCGATACCGGCCCTGCCCAAAAATTACTCGATCAGATCAAAAGCTGGGGCACAGATGCAGCAGCAGCCAGTGCAGCCGCCGGTACTGGAACCGTCGCCATCACTGCACCGGCAGGTGTGGCTGTTTCCAGCCCCAATTCTGTCACCGCTTCTGCTGGCACCAATCTGGATATGGTCGCCATCCAGGATATCAGCGTCAGCACGGGCCGCAAAGTCCTGATCCGTGCCGCACAAGGCTTAGTCGCTTTCGCCAGACAGTGGGGGATGAAACTGATCGCCGGCTCCGGCAAAATCACCGTGCAGGCGCAGGATGGCGAAATGGATATCGGCGCATCCAAAGACGTGCATATTTATTCGCTACAGACGCTGTTGATGCAGGCGAAGAAACTCGCCTTGCGTATCGACGGTGCCGAGATCACGATGGAAAACGGCGAAATCACACTCTCCGCAACTAAGCCAGTTAAGGTGAAAGGAGCTGGCTTTGTGTTTGAAAGTAGTGGTGGTGCGCAAACGAACTTGCCAACGATGCCGCATTCCACATTGGCCACAGATGAACGTACCGCGTTTGTCGATAGCGATGGCAACGCGCTGGAAAATATTGTCTATGAAGTACGCGATACCGCTGGCGCAGTACTAGGGTCAGGCAAATCGATCCTCAATGGGGCAACGCAAAATAAAGTCACTGACAGCGTCATCAAGGCGCTGAGCGTACATCTGAAATTTTAAGGATCAAAATGAGTACACCTGTTTTATCTTCAGCTACATGTCGCTTAAC
>Ga0209512_1000414_pt1 | contig 73111 bp, 67 predicted proteins | sample frozenSSSSmetaG_FD_184142 | JGI IMG/M metagenome (GOLD analysis project Ga0209512, IMG submission 184142) | Glacier valley bacterial and archeal communities from Borup Fiord, Nunavut, Canada, to study Microbial Dark Matter (Phase II) -... | ecosystem: Environmental > Aquatic > Freshwater > Ice >...
CTTCGGTAAAACTGATTTTAACACCGCCCCAGTCGACCTGGTAATGATATCGTGGTAAAGGATATTGTTGTGCCATAACTTTTTATTTTTTAATGATATGAAAATTAAATAGTTTGTTAAGAATTTCTGATCAGGATTCGGCCATCTTGTGAGAGAACCGGAGGATGATAAATTCTGCCGGACGAACAGCTGCCATACCAATCTCGATGATCATACGTCCTTCGAGAATATCAAGCGCCGTCATCGTTTTGCCCAATCCCACAGCCACATAAAAAGCATGTTCTGGTTTCATTCCCTGAAGAGCTCCCTGGCGCCAAAGCGTGGAAAGAAAGTTTTCGATCATGGCTTGTACTTTTACCCATGTATTTGCATCATTTGGTTCAAATACAAAAGCTTCAGTTGCATTCTTAGTACTCTCTTCTACCATGTTAAAGAAACGTCGGACACTGATATAACGCCATTCATTATCGTTGCCTGCCAAGGTACGAGCGCCATAAATTAAAGTGCCTTTCCCAAGAAATGACCGGATGGCATTGATTGATTTTCCGGCAACTGCATCCACATTAAGATTTTCCAATTCAATCTTTGAGAAGATAACTGTAGGTGAAATAACATTGGCAAGACTAATATTGGCAGGAGCTTTCCATACACCTCTGGTCCGGTCTGTCGCGGCATAAACCCCAACAACAGCGCCACTTGGCGGCATACTCGTCATGCTATTACCTACACCAGCAAGAATCGATTTGTAGATAGGGAAACGAAGTGCCAAAGACTCGTCAATTTTTTTTGTATACGTTGTGGCAGCACCCACAATTAATGACATATAGCTCTGGTTAATTTCTTCGAATAATGGTAACAGGTTATTAAAAGCGATCTGTCGTTTATCTTCCGGAGTTCCGGCAACCGGAATTAAATTAGTCATCCCAGCACCAATAACACCCACCCAACTTGCTTCAGTAAAAGTTGGAGTTAAAACAGTTGGAGTATAAGTAGCTACCTTGCTTCCTAATTCAGTTTCTAATCCAACTAATTTTATGTAAGTAGGATTGAAGTTTGAGGTAACAGCTGCAATAACATCTGCATTCAAAGATGAATAGGTTAATACTGCGGGACTTGCAGCTTTGATAAACTTATCAATCTGAGCAGCAATGCTGTAATAAAAGCCAAAAACAGATTTTAAGTTAACATCATTATTTACGGCTAAGAAAGCTGCCCCTAAAGTATTTAAACTCGTTCTTAAATTTCCATTAGGCGGGCTTAACAGTTTTGTTTTAGCATCAATATTTGCCACATCAGCAAACGCCTTGTTTAAATCGGAAATTGCGGTTTTAATATCAAGGTCACTTGTTAAGCCATCTAAAGTAATTGCAACGCCTGCACGTTTTATTACACTCTTCACATCGTTATAAGTGACACTCTTCGGCAAATTAACTTTTAGCCATGGAGTATAAGCGGTACCATAACTCAAATAATTGATACCTACTTTACTCCTGAAAGTTACTCCCAATGCATCATTTTCTTTTACATCCATTACAGTAACCCGGTCTTGTAATTCCTGACATTGTTTCAACGCGGCTGCCTGTACATTGGCAATTTTGCTGTCGTCTAATGATACAGCATCCGGAAATAAAAGAATAGTAGGTTCCGATTCTTTAGCAATAGCAGCAAAGCCGCCTGTAGCTGAAGTGTAGGCTGCATCATCAATTGTAGCTGAATAATCACCAACTGAAACGATGAAACAATCGCCACCGCCATTTGCATAAAACATCCTTAAGCTATCATACAAATAGAATTTACTGCTAAGCGTTGCTGATACAAAATTGTTGGCGTCGCTAATATTTACCTCGGTAACGTTTGGTGATGGGCCGTAGCCGTAATACTGTTCATATTCCACCAACGAACCAATTCGTTTGGGAACATTATTTAAATCGCCGACAGCGAGTTTTTTGGCTATTTGTGTGTACCCAATAAAGGCAGGAATAGCCGTTTCCACCTGCGCTACAGATGGCGGAAGTTTTGGAATTTCTTCCACATAAACCCCGGGAGTTTTGTACGATGTTGCCATATTGATTTAATTTAAAAGTGAAAAAAAAGTTACTCATTCAAATATTTCCGCATATATTTTCTCAATTCTTTTTGTCGGGTCGTTTCCCTCGTATTGCACCTTAATGCCCGATTCTCCCGGTTTCTTTTTTATTCCTGCATTCCCGTTGAAAGTTAAAGGTAATGGTGTGCTACTTTCCGAAATCGGTGCTCCGTTATTTTTATTGAGATATTTCCAAAATGCTAACCGGTTTTTAAATCGGATCTGAAAAACAGGACATACATCTTTTGCAACTCCGGCTGATGTACAACTAAAATCACTGTTAAGAGGATTGGTGGCTGCAATGTTCACAATACCAAATACATTGTCAGGAATTTCACTTGAAAGTAAAACCCCTTTCGCAGGATTTCCGGTTAAACCAACCGGTGGTACAATCGTCGGTGAATCGTTTTGATGAACGAAAACAGGCATATTTGCTGCAACATTGTTTAACTTCACTTTTGCAGCACCCGGCTGACTACTTGTCAGTTGGAACAAAGCACCAGCCGTAATATTCAGGAATTCAGCTTTATCGGAAACAGAAGAACCAGAAATTTCTCGTGAAAGGAATAACGACTTACCAGGATTTACTCCACGCGAAACACCTGTCAGATTTGAAAATACCGGAACATTTTCCTTAAACCTGATTATTTTATCTTCTGGTGCGTAATAAATTTCGTAAATTTTCCGGTTTAGAAATGTTAGCGAAGTATACTTATAGAAATCAGAGTCATTAATTGAAATTATAAACGAGAATAGCTCGTTATCAGGAATTTTCACCAATTTTGGAATTGCAACAACAAATCCAGGTGCCGTATTACTGAAAACCGCACGATAGGCTTTGAGTTTATTTGCAGTAGCAGGCGTAGGCTTTACAGTAATGAAGGATCGAGAATCATAAGTCAGCAGCAATTTGGTTTTTCGGTTTTCGGGCAATGAATCGAACAGAGCAGACCCATCGTCCAGCCAATAGTGATGGAGCAGTCGGACCTCAAAGAGTCGCTTATATCCGTTTACGATTTGCTCAGCCATCTCATGTATTGTTTTTATGACGAAATTCTGTAACCATATCGGTAATAAGACCGCTTTCGTTGTATACTGCCCTGTATTTCAGGTCGAGCATTCGCATCATGTAAATTACAAATGGATATTGCTTGCCACCAAGCGTTCCCCAAAGGTGATTCACTTCCTCCATTGAAGGAGAATAAAGATCGAATATCAATTTAAAAGATTCCAGTCTGTCAAGCAGATTCGCAGGTGCACTTGTACTGATTGAAGCAGGGGAAACATCATCCTGGGTAAACACATTCTTAGACTGGAAAAACCGGATGGCACGCGAAAGCATTAGCAAAGCATTGCTATAAACCGCATCGGTTGCAGTGATCAATATCTGAAAATTTAGAAATACAGGGGGATTTTCGTAAGTAGCCCGAAGTGTAATGTCGTTTCTGACTATATTGGGGAGGTTTTTAAGTGTTTTTTCTTCTTTGATATTAACAACCGAGAAAATGAGCTTACCTCTTGCTATTCCCCCGCTTCCACTGGCTGATGTAATTCCTTCAGCAAGATTACCAAGCTGAACTGCATCGACAGATGAAGGAACACTGTAAACATCTTCAAGATGTTTTTTCAGTTCATTAATAACGATAGTTAAACCATGTGATATCATCGCTTAATTATTCTAAAATTAATTCAAAGCTTAAAAAGAATTATCTATTTAATTTTCAATATTATAAATGCATATAAAGGCATGATGGAAAATTTAAAAGCAATAATTCCGTGATAAGAATCAATATGAACGCAGATTCATTCAAAAGGTTTCAAACTTTTTCGATTTGTTGTAATTTTTTTTAAATAGTCTAAATAAGAATTAGAAGCCACTCCGACAGAGGCAGTAAATCTGTCAATACATTTCTGATAGTATTCATTATCAGGATTATTATATTCTTTGTGTGGATCTTCTGAAATGGTGCTGGACTTTTACTGCCGAAGGAGATTTATTTTAATATTGCTTGATTGCTCATCTGAGAAATACTTTTTACCTCCAATTACAGTTTTTATTGCTTTTTCGAGTTCCTGCTTTCCGGCAGACTTTAAAACAAACCCCATCACTCCGGCCTTTATCAAATCATTACAATCTTCCTTCTGGCACTGCAAGGTAAGAACCAGTATCTTTAAATAAGATCTGATAGCAATGGCTTTGGTGGTTGCTTCCAATCCACCCATCACTGGCATTTCAATATCCATTATCACTAAATCAGGCATTTGATTCCCGAGCATATCAAGAAATTGCTGACCATTTTCAGCTTCACCAACGACCTCGCCAATTCCTTCTGATTCAATAAGAAGTTTTATTCCTTCCCTAAACATTTCATGATCGTCAACAATCACTATTTTGGCTTTGCTATCCATGTTTTTATGAAATCAAATTTGGTCACATAATGCCAGGCATTGCTGCGATACAATTGGTTTTATGAGTTTTATTGTCTTCATACCTTCGACACCAATTTCTGATTTTCCGGAATAATCCATAGACAGATAGCCTTTAGACAAGCCAACTGAACAAACCATGGTCTTTGAATGATTGATTGAACTCTTCGTTTCAATAATTTCGCCCGGAGGAGTAACGGAGCTTATATGCATCAAATTTGGCACACCCAAACCAATGATGATTTTCGCTTTTTTGTCAGGCGTTTTCTGACCATTTAATCCGGATGAAAGCAACAATCCGTTCGGGATAATGAGATAAATTTTCATTTTACCATCTTTTTTAATGACAGCGCTCTGACACAAATAAACAGCGCTAATTATTTTCTCTACAAAAGAGAAAATAATTAGCAATAACTTTATTAGTGTAAAGTCTCAAAAGAATAGTGTAAACCCTAATAAGGCAGCTTTCTGTAACAAAAATATGGCTCTATGAAGTTTGGAACGGGTAATTGGACTTTGTAATGATTGCTGCTGGCTTTTAGTGACTGGCAACTGGCAGACTCGCTTAAACATTTTAATTTTAAAGGGTTAGAGTCATATAGTGAGAAAGATCGTGCCAATAGCTAGTTGCCAAAAGCCAATTGCTCATCTTATAATCCATTTGAAATCGGTTTACAAAATTTACTCATGCGACACCTTATAGAGCCACCAGCTTGTTTTTAATTGCGAATAGCACCAGATTGATCGTGTTTTTAGTATTCGTCTTTTGTAAAAGCTTCGAACGATGAGCTTCGATTGTTTTTATGCTTCTAAAAAGTTTTCCTGCAATTTCGGTTGCTGTCAGACCCTTGCATAGGTAATGCAGAACTTCTATCTCTCTGTCGGTCAATTCAGCCTCACAACCTGTTGAATTAGGAAGAGCAGTTGGATGTTTCCCGAAATTAACAATTATTGAGCGTAACAGCTCATTCGAGAAGTAGCTTTCGCCACCAATTACCGTTTTTATTGCTTTTTCAAGTTCCTGTTTTCCCGATGTTTTTAACACAAAACCCATCACCCCTGCATTTATCATGCTGGTATAGTTATCCTTATTGCCAAGCATTGTAAGAACCAAAATTTTCAGATCGGGCCTTATGGCGATTGCAGCGATGGTTGCCTCCAGTCCGTCCATTACAGGCATTTCAATATCCATTAACACTAAATCCGGATTGTGGTTCACAAGTAAATCAAGGAGTTCCTGACCGTTATCCGCTTCGGCTATCACTTTTCCCATTCCTTCTGTTTCGATAAGGAGTTTTATTCCTTCACGAAACATTAAATGATCGTCGACGATGATTATTTTAGTATCTCTATACATAAATCGGTTGGTGGGTTTCGGTTTTAAGTCCATCAACAGAATCAATAACCGGCAATTGGATACAAACTTTAATCCCTTCACCTGTTGCTGTTTCAATCTCAATTATTCCTTTTATAACTTTAATCCTTTGTTGAATATGTATGAGTCCTAATCCCTTGCTTATTTTTTCAATATTGGCTAAATCAAACCCGATACCGTTATCGCTATAGGTGAAGAAAATCAGATTCTTTTCCTTCTGGTAGTTGAATACAATTCCGACATGTGTTGCCCTGGCATACTTTACGGTATTGTTGATTAACTCGGTTGTAATGCGATAGAGAGTAGTTTCCAGAAAATAGCTGAAACGGTCGTTAGAATTGTAAGTAAAATCAATATTCAATTTCTGTGTATCGTTTATACTTTGGGTAAAATTCAGCACCGTCTCGACATATCCTGAATTGTTAAGAACTAGCGAACTTAATCCGAGTGACACTTCCCGCGTTGTTTGAATGGCTTTTTCGATACAACTATTCCCCTTTTCGGTAATCAATTTAACTTTCCCGGCTTCGTTGGTTTCGGCCAGCCATTGAAAGTAAAGCTTTATAGTTGATAACAAGGGACCCAATCCATCGTGTAATTCACGCGAAAAGCGGTTACGTTCGCGTTCTTCAACTTCAACGGTAACATTTAGCAATTCATTCTCAGCCTTTATTTTTTCGGTTACATCGCGATTTGAAGCTCGTATTCCAAGGTATTTTCCCTTTGAATATATTCTTCTGTAAACACAACAAATCCAACGGACACTGCCTGACTTTGTTACAATTCTGAAATTCAGATCCGGATTTACTCCAACGGACATATTCCTCCGGTCATCCTTTTTATGGTTTTCCCAAACTCCCAGATCGGCAGTAAAGATTATCTGATCGAGCAATTGCGGATTATTGATGAATTCTTCGGCGACATAACCGGTAATTCTTTCGCAAGACGGGGAGACATAATTATAACTGCCTTCTGCATTTATCCAGTATTCCCAGTCGTAGGTAAAGTCGGCAACAGTCCGATACTTTTCTTCGGTTTGCCTTAAGGCTGTATTTGATTTTAATAATTCTGCAGTTCGCTCAACTACTCGGTCTTCAAGCACTTCGTTTAATTGCTTAAGCGCTTCATCTGTTTTTTTACGATCGGAAATATTAAGAACAACGCCGGTTATAATTAATGGTTTTCCGTTTAAGTCTCTTTTCACAATTGAACCAATATCGTAGAACCAGATGTATTCGCCCGATTTAGTTAAAATACGGTATTCAACTTCATACTTATCAACTTTCCCATCAAAATGTGCTTGCATTGCATTCATAGCACGTTCAAAATCATCGGGATGAAGTAACTTCGTAAAATCCTGGTAATGCTTAAATTGATCAGGATAATACCCGAGCATTTCTGCTTTCCTTTTTTCAAAATTGACCTTGCCTGTCGATATATCCATTTCCCACCAGGCCATATTTGCCACCCTCATGGCAAGCTCCAGCCTTAAATTATTCTCCTGAATCAATTCTTCAGCCTGTTTGCGTGCTGTGACATCAACCATACTAACAAGGCAGTGTTCCTCATTTTCGATCAGGATTCCGCTTAGGTAAACATATATTGGCGATCGGCCTATGCCAGATAGCGTAATCTCGCAGGTTTCCTTTAGGTTGCTGTTAAATACTTTGGATAGAAAAAGATTAAAAATAGGTTTCGTTTCATCTGAAATAAAAAATGCAAACCTGCTTTTTTTAAGATGAACACTTTGTTTACCCAACATCTGAGCCCCGCAGATATTGATTGCGATAATTTCACCATCAGTAGAAAGCGTAATAAACCCCAATGGTGCAAAGTCGTACAATTCGGCATATTTTTGGGAGGCAACATTTGCAGCCTGTTCTTTAGCCTGAATGATTTCGTCGTTCTGTAATTCCAACTCAATCTGGTGAACAGCAAGCTCTTGAACGAGTTTCATCATTTCAGGATCGGAGCGTTTTGTATACACTTCAAACTGCTTCTCTTTTAGTAAATTTTCTGCCTTTTGGCGAAGGATGGATAAATCGGTGGTCACTTTTTCTTGTTTTTCCATTGTGTATTGCTTAATCCTCTTTAAAGAAGCAACAGGCGAAGTTAAGCGTTTATTTTCACCTTCTTGGCATTTTATTAGTTAAATTATTAATATATAAAAATAAAATAAACTGACCCCTTTAACCTGTTTTAAATGTTATTTTTAATCTTCTGAAGTTGGTGCAATTTTAATTTGCAAAAACAATCAGCCAATTTTGATGTTAAGTGATAAGTTAGATCGGTACATAACAGTAACAATGATCTTCCTTTGGCTGATCGTTATAAAAGTTTACACCTTTGATCCTATTGTCAGATTATTATTTGTAATTTTATGACTCATTAACAATTGAATATTAAGAACCCTATTGATTATGAAGAAGAAAAGTAATAAAGTGCTGTATTTCAGTATTTTTGGCGTTGTGTTGATTATTCTGCTCATCGTTGGGAAAAAGGTGGGGTGGTTTGGTAAAGATATGGCATTGAAAGTCGCAACGGAAAAAGTTCAGAAAAAGGATATAACCGAGATTATAACCGCTAACGGAAAAATCGAACCTCAGATGGAGGTAAAGATTAGTCCGGAAGTACCAGGCGAAATTATTGAACTTCCGGTAAAAGAAGGAGATGAAGTAACCAAAGGTGATCTGCTCGTTGTAATACGTCCTGATATTTATATTTCGAACCGAAACCGCTTAGAGGCTTCGCTCAACAGTCAGAAAGCCAGGCTGGCACAGGCGGAGGCACAGTTAGTTGAAAAAGACCTGAATTATAAACGTTCGAAACAGCTATTTGAAAAGAATACGATCGCAAAATCAGATTTCGAAACCATTGAAGCCGCGTGGAAAGTTGCGGAATCTGAAGTACAAGCCGCTCGTTATGGCGTCAAAAGTTCGGAATCGAGCCTTAATGAATCGCAGGAAAATCTTACCAAGACAAAGATTTACTCCCCCATCTCGGGAACTGTTTCGAAGTTAAACGTCGAAAAAGGAGAGAAAGTGGTTGGTACCAACCAGTTTGCCGGTACCGATTTAATGATCATTGCCGACCTTAGCAAAATGGAAGTAAAAGTTGAGGTGAATGAGAATGACATTGTGAATGTGGAGAAATCGGATACAGCGAATGTGGAGATCGATGCTTATCTGAAACGGAAGTTTAACGGCGAGGTTACTGAAATCGCCAGTTCTGCCAATGTTTCCGGAACTTCTACCGATCAGGTGACCAATTTCAATGTAAAAATTCTCCTTCTGCAAGATTCTTATAAGGATCTTTTGGCATCCAATCCAAAACGTTACCCTTTCCTTCCGGGAATGTCGGCAACCGTTGAAATACGCACAGAAACCCGTCGTGGTGTAATCTCCGTACCGATTCAGGCAGTAACGACCCGTGCAAACGATGGTGCTTCTAAAAAAGATATAAGTCAACTTGAGACCGAAACCGAAGGCGCCGACAAAAATACAGATAAGGTAGCAGCAAAAGATCCTGAACAATTCGAGGTTGTTTTCGTTAATCGTAATGGTCTTGCCCGTCAGGTGAAAGTGAAGACCGGAATTCAGGATAATACAAATATCGAAATCCTTGAAGGTCTTAATCCAGACGATGAAATCATTATTGCACCTTATGGTCTGATTTCAAAAACATTAAAAGACTCAACCTCAATTGAAGTGGTAAAAATTGATGATTTATACAAAGTAAAGAAGTAATGGAATGGGGCAGCTTTTAGTTCACATTACCTTGTTGGTTGACGATTATGACACGGCTATCAATTTCTATACACAAAAGCTTAATTTCAAACTTGTTGAAGATACTGTTTTGAGTGAATCTAAACGGTGGGTAATCATTTCGCCACCTGGTTCTGAAGGATGTGGCCTGCTTCTGGCAAAAGCTGCGAACGAAGAACAAAGCAGCAGAATTGGGAATCAAACCGGTGGTCGTGTCTTTCTGTTTCTGGAAACCAATGATTTCAAGTGCGATTTCGAAAATCTTAAGGTAAATGGTGTTTCAATTATCCGCGAACCAGTCGTCGAAGCGTATGGAACGGTGGCTGTATTTGCTGATCTTTATGGCAATCTTTGGGATTTGATCGAACCCCTCCATCCAAGCTGATTTTAACATTCCCATTTTTTAATCATGATTATTGGATATCTTCGTAGTTCAATTTTTTAAAATTGGGAAATGATTAAAAAGGTGGCAGGTTGGATCAAATGGATTTTAATCAGGATATTAATGGTCCCGGTTTATTTTTACAAATATGCCATTTCGCCAATGACACCAGCATCGTGTCGCCATATCCCAAGTTGTTCTGAATATGCAATTGATGCCTTAAAAATCCATGGCCCCATAAAAGGAATTTATTTGGGTACCAGGCGAATATTAAAATGTCACCCATGGGGAACACACGGTTACGATCCGGTGCCTCCAAAAAAATTAATTAAAAGAAAATGATAAGATTTATACTACCAGCACTGTTGATTGGAATATTGCTTTCAGGCTGTTTTTCGGGAACGCCCAAATCTAAAGAGAAAATAGTGTTCGTCAGCATCTTGCCGTTGAAGTATTTTGCAGATAAAATTATCGGTGATGCCTACAAAGTTGAAGTGACTGTTCCCCCAGGTGCCGGTCCCGAAACCTATTCGCCAACTCCAAAACAGATGATCATGCTGGGCGAGGCAAGTGCCTATTTTTCGATCGGATACCTTGGCTTTGAAAAATCGCTGCTTGATAATTTCAAATCCACAAATCCAGATCTGCAGTTTTTTGTAACCTCGAAAAGGATTGATTTAATAAAGGAAGAGAAACAACACGGCGATCATGATCATTTAGAAGGTGTTGATCCGCATATCTGGTCGTCGCCGAAAACTGCGCGCCTGATTGCATTGAACATCTTTGACGGAATGGTTCAAATTGATCCGTCGAACAGTGATACGTACCAGAAGAATTTAAACCTGCTTCTGGCAGATATTTCAAGAGTTGATTCAACAGTAACAAATTTACTGGCCAAGGCAACTTCGAAAAAATTTATCATTTTCCATCCGGCTTTGGGCTATTTTGCACGCGATTACGGATTCGGGCAGCTATCGATTGAATTCGAAGGAAAGGTGCCATCTCCGAAACACCTGCAAACAGTGATTGAAACCGCTAAATCTGAAAACATCAAATTTGTGCTGATTCAGAAAGAGTTTGACCAGGAAAACGCGGTGATTATTGCGAAAGAGACCGGAAGTAAAATCATTCAGATCGATCCGCTCGACTATAACTGGCCGGTACAGATGATCTCGATTGCCGAAAAATTATCAAATACACCACAGTAACGTGCCACAAATGGACTCATTAGTCGAAATACGCAATTTATCAGCGGGTTACGGACAAAACATTGTTCTGAGAGATGTTAATTTATCAATTCAGCCATTCGATTTTGTCGGTGTAATAGGACCTAACGGAGGCGGTAAAACCACTTTACTAAAAGCACTTCTTGGCTTGTTATCGCCCATATCAGGCGAAATAAACTTTTCGGAAGCAATGACTGAAGGAAACTCTCACCGTATCGGTTATCTTCCACAGATCAACAACATCGATCGTAAATTTCCGGTAACTGTGTTTGATGTTGTCAGGTCTGGATTGATGTCGCGCAAGCGTCTCACAGGTCGTTACAACAGCGAAGAGAATGACCGGGCAAATGATTTGATGTCGGAAATGGGAATTTCAGGAATTCGGAGTAAAGCGATCGGTGAACTCTCGGGTGGGCAGATTCAGCGGGCGCTTTTGTGCCGCGCACTTGTAAACAGTCCAAAGTTGTTGATCCTCGATGAACCAAATACCTATGTCGACAACCGGTTCGAACGCGAACTGTACGAGAAACTGAAGGTTCTGAATGAAAAGCTGGCAATTCTGCTGGTTTCGCACGATCTGGGCACCATCTCGACCTATGTCAAATCGTATGCCTGCGTAAACGGTTCGTTGCATTACCATTCAGGCAATAAAGTGACGCCTGAACTTCTCAAATCGTACGAATGCCCGATCCAGATTATCTCTCACGGAGAGATTCCTCACACTGTTCTTTATAACCATAAATCCTGATGGAAAACCTGATTGCTTTATTCAACTTCGGATTCTTCCGCAATGCTTTTCTTGCAGCGCTTGTTGCAAGTATAACCTGTGGAATTATAGGAACTTATATTGTTTCACGCCGTATCGTTTTTATCAGCGGAGGAATTACGCATGCTTCGTTCGGAGGAATCGGGATGGGCTACTATTTCGGATTTGACCCGATACTTGGGGCTATTGCTTTTGGAATTATGTCAGCACTTGGGATTGAGTTTTTCACAAAAAGAGCCGATCTGCGCGAAGATTCAGCCATTGCAATGCTGTGGTCGCTTGGAATGGCATTAGGGGTGATCTTTATCTTTTTAACGCCGGGTTATGCCCCCAACCTGATGAGCTATTTATTTGGTAATATTCTCACAGTTTCGAAAGGCGATCTGATTTACCTTTTTATACTTGCTGTTTTTGTCATTGGCTTCTTTCTGACATTTTACCGGATGATTATCTTCGTCTCCTTCGACGAGGAGTTTGCCCTGACCAACAATGCCCCAGTCAGGCTTTTTAATGCCTTACTGATCAGCCTTGTTGCACTAACGATTGTTTTAAATATCAGAGTAGTAGGGATTATTTTGGTAATGTCGCTTCTGACCATTCCCCAGGCAATTGCCAACCTGTTCACCAAACGTTTCGACATTATGATGATCTATTCGATCCTGTTTGGATTTGTAGGTTCAATAGCAGGACTTGCCTTTTCATACATCTACGATATTCCTTCGGGAGCAGCCATTATTTTCACACTGGTTGTACTTTACGGAATCATTAAAACCGCTTTTCTCTTTTTTGGGAAAGTACAAATTAAACATCGTCAAAAAAGTTAAAATTTAACAGCACATTTTCCCACTTCTCTCTATAACGCTGCTCTGCCATCAAACTACTGCCTAATAGGCTTTCTTTTTACTGAATGAATCAACGTCAAATAATACGGTAAACCTGATTGTATTTGCAAGCGGGCTATTTCTATGAACAGGTAGTACATACGAAAAATCAATCGCTGCTACGTTCATTTTCACGCCAACTCCGGCGGTAAAAAACTTACGGTTTCCTTTATTTTGGGGTTCGTAAAAATAGCCAGTTCTTAAAGCAAACTGCTTATTGTACCAGTACTCAGCACCGGTTGAAATTGTAAACTCCCGCAATTCTTCCTTAAATCCACCGGGTGCGTCAGAGAATGAACCAAAGATGGAACTGATAACCGATTTATTCGAAGTATTGTCAACCTCCCCAGTAGGTGTAGGAACAAGCAATTTATTAAAATCCAATGAAATAGAAAATAAATTGAAATCATCAAATTCATTCGTAAAAGTAGTTCCAATTCGCATATTTGCAGGTATAAACTCCTTGTTTGCACCTTGATCATAGGATATTTTGGATCCGATATTTGAGAAGTTGATACCAGCGGAGATTGATTTTGTGGCACCAGTTCCACCCCATTTATTGAAATAGTAAAAGGACACGTCCGTACCAAAGGCATTACCGGCAGTATAGTTTTCTGCTCCAATTCCACCCGAAAGATCGGAGCGTATATAACGCATTGCGACACCACCAGAAAACCTATCAGACAACTTCCGAGAATAACTAACATCGAAAGCAAATTCACTTGGACTGACTGTTCCGGTAGCCATTTGGTCCAGACCTGTGAGGGTTATGTCTCCCATCGAGAAAAACCGAAGCGAAGATGCAATTACCTCATTGTTATTAAGCCTATAATAACCAGCCATATATGCCAAATTGATATCGTTTACCAGTTCGCGTAACCATGGCGTATACGAAAGGGAGAATCCAAATTTCCCTTCGGTAAACGCATATTTCGAGGGGTTCAGGTATTGCGAATTGGCATCGGGTGATGTGGCAACTCCTACATCTCCCATTGCCCCATGCCGGGAATCGGGAGAGATTGTCAAAAACGGGACTGCCGTTGAAATTGGGTTGTACTTTATCTCTTGTCCTGTCGGAGCCTGACCAGCAGCAATCAGGCTAATTGAGGACAAAAAGAGTATAGAAATAACCCTAAATTTTAGATGTTGGCTCATGTTGTAATAGGTGTAAAATAAAACTTATTTTATCAAAGAGCAAAGATGCAATTAAAGATTTATTTTTGAATTTATTTTTGAAAAATTATTTCTAAGCTGACAGTTTTAATCGTATGATCATGATCGTAATCAAGAACTAAATTTCCAGACGAACTGTCGATTAAAAGGCTGTTCAAAGTCAATGTTAACTCCTTTACCACCTTTTGAAATCCTTCGATAATGCAAACAGATAAATCCATGTTGTCAAAAACTGAAATGTTGAATCTTGCTCCATCCTCTAATTTAAGATTGCCATATATAATTGGTTTGCAGCCAATTGTCTTCATCGTTACAATTCCATTCTCATTTTTAAGGAGTCCAATTTGTCCGATCGCTTTAAACAATGACGCATTTTTAGCCGGGAAAGTTGGGTTGTGGTGGGCAATAAGGGTTTGTAATTGTATACCGGTAACTTCCGCTCCGGGTTTTTGAAGGAGTTTCATCAACGCTATCACGCCAGCCACCTTTGGCTGACATTTTTTTTTGATCAGGAAGTTGTATTCATTATCAACATCTTTCGAAATATCAGATTTTGTGATCGTCCATGGTAATGGAACCATTGCGGAAGTAAAACTTTTTGAGCCAGCAAAAGAAAGACCTGACTCATCAGGTTTACTAAATCCATTCCTGATGTTTCTTTCATCTTCGTTCGACCATTGTGTAGTTATGTTTTCACCCGAGCGATCGAATTTTACCAAATAGGTTGACGATTCATTTTGGGCTCCTGAATCCATTCCTATCTTATTCATCCATACCAAATCACCGTTTTGATTAAACTGGGAAATGAACAAATCAGATTTGTCAGGCTCACTTTGAAGTTCTTTCTCATCCATAACCATCCTCCCCGTAAACGAACCGGCAATGTAAATCTCATCATCACTTGCTTTTGTTATTGCAAATGGAAGTGCCTTTCCATTTCCTTCAAATTTCCGTATCCATTGCAATGAGTTACCGCGTGAAAAGCAGGCCACAAAAGGGAAACAAGATGCGTTCCTATCGGTGAAATATCCTGTAATTAGTGCCCTTCCCTGACGATCAAAAACGACATCCTGACTCGCACCACCGCGCAATGCTCCCAGATTTAGTGCCAATTCCCATATCTTTAATGCTTCATTAGGTTGCGTAAAAGAACTTGAGAGATCAATCAATTGAGGCGTTAATCCCTCAAAAGCAGGCATCGTGACCCCAATAGGAGCGTTAAGATAAGTTGGGTCTGTAATGTAATATTTTTCCCGGTTCAAATAATAGTAATTACCATCCAACGATGAATCGTAACAGACAGCTGTTGAATAATATTCAGGGAACTGAACACCAACAACCGGTAAATGAAGTAAGATTCTTACCAGCCATGAATATAAGACCGCCTTGCTTCTGTCGTCACCCGATTTTGATGCAATAATTTCTTCCGCAAACCGGTTTTTATGAAACTCATCTTTTTGATTTTCAGATATGTAAACAAATTCCTTCTGCACAAATTGTTGCAAAAAGGCAGCCGATTCCAACCGATCCATTTTCGACAATATGGGGTAAAACTGTTCTATCAAGTTCTCTTTTAACACGGAAGAAACCGGAGCTCCAAAATAAACGTAAGCATCAGTCTGCGGATACTCTTTGTAAAATCGGATAACCTCGGGATTATAACGCATCGAAAACTCGTAACTTTTGTTGTTCCACGGAAATGAAATCATTCGGATTGTTGGTTTCCCATTGAAATTTAATGATTTATAAAAATTTAAATCAATCCTGCCAACATTGTCGCGAAAAGGGTTCTGGCAGGTAACCAACAACTGACTTCTCATTTCGCGATCAAGATAAAACCGCGTCTCCCCTATAACAACAAACTGTTTGGAAAAGATCGTATTTTCGGAAGGGAATATAACCGTTGTGCTGTTTTGGTTAAATGCAAGTCGCACATCAAAACCCGACCGAATCATTAAAGCCCAGGTTAACAGATCAGCATTCAATACATTACCTGTAAAAATATGATTTGAGGTTGCTTTCACTAATTGAAAATAGCCCCAGTCGCCCATGCCCAATAAATCGCGATAATCCATCAGCTGATCAACCAACTGATTACTGTTTGACCTGGCAAATGACGTCCAAAACCCGGAAATCGAATCTTCGGATAAAAAACTGATCTTCGAAAGCACCAATAACTTGTCGTAATTAATGCTGATCTGCTGTCCGTAAAACCGGAAAACAATTTTTTGGGCGTTAAAAGTATCAGATTCCGGTTTTCTTATTCTGGGAATCAACTTAATCTGGCCATTTCCATGGTATTTGTCACCAATAAGATTCGAGAAAGCAAGATTGACAGGAGGGTTCATGTCAAGGTCTGACTCATCAAAAACCGGCTGCTCAGCCAGATGGGGAGGTTCATCCGCAATTCCTGTAAAAATAGAATAATCAGTCCAGGTCTCCTTTAAATAACTGGCAAACTCGTCATCACGGGTTTCCGAATATTTATAAAAATCAGCACTTGTAAATAGCTTTTCTTTTTGATTCCCGGAGAGAAACGTAAAATTATTATCTTGCCAAAGTTTTCGTAATTCATTAATTGACTGACCGCTCACATTGAGACATGTAAGCCCGAATAGAATACATGTAAAGAAGAACCGTGTCTTTTGCCGGGCACGATGCTTCACTAAAATGCGAACCAATACACTCACACTGTCATTTTTAAATTAGATACTGAAACCATAAACGATTGAATACAGAAAAGTTAAACCGGATCCAAATCAACAATTAGTAATAGGCAAATTTACAGAGAACAAACATTTATAACAATAATAATATCAGTTTTTTAGTGAATTATTAACCTATACTTCACATTCACTTTTCCTTTTTTAAACAATCAAAATGTAATTTTGCCATTTTATAGGGAAATTACAAAAATATGCGACTCGCACCCATTGATCTTATTGATAATCCTGAATTCGAACTCCTTCTCAAACTGGAGCATAAAAATGCAAAACAATTTGTGAAAGAGCAGCTTAGGCAAAAATCACGACTTACGAAGAAATATTTGTGGTACCAGCTTGCTATGGTCACCCTTTTGACAGCGCTTATTTTCAGCGGGCTTATTTTGTGGTACGTCAAATCAGCAGTTGCGATGATTTTCGTTTTTGGAGCGCTCTGCTTTTCATTTACATTTCTGATCTTTATTCACGAAATGCTACACGGATTGGCATTCCTTTTACTTGGGTTTAATAATATTTCATTTGGAGCGAACATTCAAAAATTTGTTTTTTATGCCCAGGCAGACCAACAGGTACTTTCGCGCCAGGAGTTTTACACTCTGGCTCTTTTCCCGCTGGTGACAGTTAAAATCGTGACAGTTATCGCAATCCTGGTGACGATTATTACTCATAGTCCATGGTTATGGTTCTGGATGACGACAATGACAATTCACAGTTTATTCTGCGCAGGCGATATCGCGTTAATCTCATTTTTTAAGCATAATGCTGATAAAAAATTATTTACATTTGATTCTAAAACAGAGAAGAGTTCCTATTTTTATCAAAAAATATAACATTATTTCCCCGAACACTGGTTCACGTATTTTCCATCCACGAGTCTGAAGCCGATCCTTTCCAAATAATCATTGTGGGCTTTGCTTTGAGGCTCAATGTACAAATACCGGTAATCCAAAAAATCGATGCAGCGTAATTCGCAATTATAAAACGTTTTAGCAAGTTCAGATCCCCGATATTTCGGCACCATATAATCAATACAAATTCTTAGTGTTTCAACATTTTTTATCTCGGCAATGATCACACCCACCGTTTCCATCTTCGACAATATTAAAGCAACAAGAAACTCTTCTTCAATTCTAAAATCAAATCGCGGAAAGAACTTGGTGATGTCATCGCGGTAATAATTAAGGAAGTATTGGAGATATTGATCATCGTGATCCTGAATGAAGATCACCTCTAACGGTCTGTTTTTACTAATCAGCTGACGAAATCTTAGTACGCTTACAATACCGGCCAGTACTGATGAAGAGGCAAGAATGTATGATCCGAAAATCAAACCTCCAATCAGGAATCCAACGATTACAAAGATATAAAACAACCAACCATTGGTTTTCGGCTTCACCCAAAAACTACCTGCAAGCAAAACCACGGCAATGAAACCGTAAAACACGCTGATATAAGTATTAGTCATTATCATATAACATCGGAACAAAGGAAGCAAAGGTTTTGTTTAGTCAATGAATGTGCTCTTCCTTTCGTATAGCAAATTGAAACCCGAAGTTGATGAAAACGATCATGTTTTTTAACTAAAGAGATGATTTTAAAGTCTGCTTTCTCACTATTTTTGTATAAGAGCAAAATATTATGGAGTACATCCTTAAATTGCTAACTGTTTTTTTTGTTGCAAGTATCAAATACTTTTGGGCGACACCTTATTCCTTTGGCATGAAGCTAAATGAATGGGAAACAATATTTTTTATGGAAGCCGGAGGTATTTTGGGTTTCTTGTTTTTTTATTATTTCTTCGGATTTCTCTTCAAGGAATTGAAATTGCTTTGGCCGATAGTATATCATTTTACCCCAGTATTATTTAAGGTAAGGTTCGAGATGTGGCGGAAACGTCGCAAAATACAACAGTTAAATGCACGAAAGTTTACAAAAAGGAATAAACTAATCGTTCGGATGCGCAAACGTTATGGGATGTGGGGACTCGTGGTTTTGTCCCCAATAGTTCTTTCAATTCCCGTAGGGGCTTTGCTGGGAAACAAGTATTTCAGGCACGACCATCATTTTATACCCTATATGCTGCTTTCAATTGTAATTTGGGGAATTGTGTCGGTCTCCTTTTTCAGTACATTCATGAATCATTAAGAGCGTAGTTTTCGGAGCAATTTGCCGGATCGATTGATAAAACCAGCCGAACCTCCTTCTTCGACCAAATCTTCAAGCACACAAATCAGTTCTCTCTTTAGATCGGGCAGGTCCTGCGCAATGTTGAAAAGAAGCTGCATCGCAAACACGCGTACTGCAGCTGGTTCAGTCGGTGAAAGTAATTCAAAACTGCGGTTGACGACTACTCCAAGATACTCTTCAGGAATTTTGTAACGACAAAGAATCCGGGTAAAATGTCTTTTTAAAGAACTGTTTTTTGTTGATGTTAACCCGGAAATAATCTCCGGAATTTTATCAGCGAGCAATTCCGGAAACTCTTCCGAAGCAGTATCAATAATCCAACACGAGCGCCATGCCAAACGCTTATCATGCGATAAAATGAGCTGAAAAATCTGCTCGAAAAGTTGTTCGTCAGTTCTGACCATTCTTTTCCAAATATCAAGCTCCCCAACTCCAATGGAAAGAATCTTCAATTTAATATTCCGTAGATCAGAATTATCGCAAATTTCTTTCGCGGAGATAATCATAAAAGCCTAATTGTGATTTTACCTGTGGTTCTGCACCTTCATTTTTAATCCTGTTACTTAAATCGTTATCCAGGATTCGGGAAGCTGTATTATCCTGCCATTGCAGATTGAAAAAATCGAGTAACTCTTCCTTAATTTCTTTGTCATAAATTGGAACTGCAACCTCTACCCTTCGATCAAGGTTCCGTGACATAAAGTCGGCTGAGGAGATATACAACTTTTCGTCGCCCCCATTGAAGAAATAATACAACCTCGAATGCTCTAAATATCTATCAATCATTCCAATTGCCGGAATATTGATTTTTCCGTCGGCCGATGAAGTATACATCGAAAACATTCCCCTGATATTTAACCTTACATCAACCCCGCACTTGGCTGCTTCATCAATTTTACTGATAATTTCCATATCGACCAGGTTATTGCATTTCAGATAGATGCGAGCCTCAATTCCGGCTTTTGCATTAAGAACCTCCTGTTTGATCATCGCAATCATTTTTTTCCGCATCGTAAAAGGCGAAACCAGCAGGTGCTGGAATCTTCCAATCTTATAATTGCGATCAAAAAAATCAAAGACCCGCGTCACATCCCGTGTAATATTAGGATCGCAAGTGCATAACAGTTGATCAGAAAAAACTTTAGCCGTGACTTCATTAAAATTTCCGGTGCCTACAAAAGCATATTTTTTCGTCTCTCTCTTCTCTTTACGTGTGATAAGGCACAACTTGGAATGAACTTTCAGCCCTGGAACGCCAAGAATCACCTTAACATTTTCTTTATCAAGCATATTTCCATACTCAATATTCTCCTGTTCATTGAAACGCGCCCGAAGTTCGAGCACCATAGTCACCTTTTTCCCGTTTCGCGCCGCATTAATTAAAGCATTAATAACATGTGAATTGCGCGCCATACGATAACCGGTCATTTTTATTTCGGTCACCTTGGGATCGATGGAGACTTCACGCAATAAATCAATAAAATGAAAAAACGAGTGATAGGGAAAGTGAAACAAAATATCACTTTTGCTTATGCTGTTCAAATAAGTTTGCCCATGTACAATTTTCCGATGCTTTACAGGACTAATCGGCTTATAATAAAGATGCTCATTCCCTATCATCGGAAAATCCATGAAATCTTTAAAATTATGGATTCTACTACCGCCGATAACAACATCTTCCTTCTTGAAATTTAACTTATAAAGAAGAAATGAAAGCAAATTTTCGGGAATTTCTTTTTCGTGGACAAAACGAACAAGCGCACTGTTACCACGTTTCACGATACTTTTAGCGACCAACTTTACATAACTCTCTGCCACATCATCATCCAGATCAAGTTCTGCATCACGTGTCAGTTTAAAAATATAAGAACTTATTTTTTGGTAACTGAACATATAAAAGGTATCATCCAGTTCGTACCGAATAACATCCTCAAGCAGGATAATGTGCGTTTTATCATTGTTCGAAGGTAAGATAACAAACCTTGGCAACAGATCAGTTGGTACTTCAATCAGTGCATATTCCGATTTTCTATTCTTTGACATATCCACCGCAAGATAGATCGCATCGTCGCGCAGGAGCGGCATTTTATTCCCTTTCTTCAGTATGATTGGCATTATCCGGGGCCTAACCTCCCGCTTGAAGTATAGCGTAACATATTCACCCTGTTCGGGCGTCAGCTGCTTCTCATTGATAATAAAAATATTTTCGTTTGCCAATTCCTTCAATATCTGGTTGTAGATGTCTTCGAACCGATTACTGTGCTCAACGACTATCTCTTCGATCTGGGAAAGAACCTCTCGCGGATTTCCTCCCTCGGCAAGCTCTAACTGGCCAATCATTGCCAATCGCCGAAGGATGGCCACACGAACCCGAAAAAACTCATCAAGATTATTTGAATAAATTCCAAGGAATTTAAGCCTCTCTATCAATGGGACTTCTGGCTTTGATGCTTCCTGAAGAAGCCTTTCATTAAATGATAACCAGCTAATTTCTTTACTCCTGAGTATGGTGTTCATGGCTTAAATTCAAAAATTAATTTCCTAAAGATAAATATTCATCTTAAAAAAAACACTTAATATATGACTGAAATAAAGAACCACTTTTTATATTGCTGTTTTACAGATCGTTAAAATCATAAACAAATCCAGATACTGAACTTATAACTTATCAAAATGATTCTCAAACGAAATAGGAACATATCATTTTCTGTCACGTATAAGTCAACCAACGACAGAAGAGGATCATCACGTTGATTTTTTGCTTGAACCAGTTTTTTCTATAAATTTGAAAAGATGTAATATCGGGACTATGATAACTGAGAAAGAGATAAAAGACAAATATAAGCATATTTGCAACATGCTATCGGACAGAAAATTAAAGCCCGCTTTCGACCTCCTGGAGCAATTAATTTCGGAAAGTGGTGTAGGTGAATTCCATGATGAATTTGTCAGTCTTGAGCAAAATTACAAATATATGCTTAAATATACCGTCGAAGGGATCAACGATCCTGAACGTCAAAAAATCTATGAGCATTTATTAATTTCTTCGTTCGATCTCGCTGATAATACCTACGAGCAACTGAAAATGAAACTTTCGCAATCTGTCGAGTATCAAAAAAAACGAGGATTCACAAAACACTTTATCACAAACTTTGGTGAGTTTCTAAAAAATCTGGACAAATTTTCGATACATAAAGAGTTGAGGAATCTTCTGAATGATCCATCCGGGAGTGATGTAAAAATGGAAGCAGAGATTCATCTGCAAAAAATTTATACCATTTTCTATCATGTATGGTTTACCGATCGGATGACAGAAAATGAAATTCAATTCGTCCGATCATTTTTAGAGTACGACAGTTTTCCTTCTTATGAAAAATCGCTTATCGTAACAGGGCTTACGCTGAGTCTTATGCGGCATTTCGATGAAAATAAAATTATTCTTTTGTTTGATGCTTATGATGCTTTAGATGAAGAGATCAGTCAAAGAGCGCTGATTGGCCTACTTATTGGCATCTATTTTTACGACCAAAGAATGCCATTTTACCATGCCATCACCGGAAGGTTAGAAATGCTGATTGAAAACCCACGCTTTAGGGCAAATTTTGAAAAATCGATTCTTCAGTTTATCCGCAGTAAAGAGACCGAAGAAATCCAGCGAAAGCTTCAGGATGAGATTATTCCGGAGATGATTAAATTAAGCCCCAATCTCCGTAACAAATTAAGCATAGAGAGTTTACTGGCGGAGGGTCTTTCCGAAGATAAAAATCCTGAGTGGAAGGAGATCCTCAAAGACGCTCCGGGACTTATGGGTAAAATGGAGGAGCTAACAGAAATGCAGTCTGAAGGATCGGATGTCTTTTTAAGTTCTTTTTCAATGCTTAAGCAATACCCATTTTTTAGTGAATTAGCTAATTGGTTTTTCCCGTTTACGCCTGAACATCCCGAAATAAAAAGAAATCCAATTACCAAAGGATCAGAAGATCCGGCGTTTATTCAGCTGATTATGAAATCACCGGTACTTTGCAATTCGGATAAATACTCGTTTTTCTTTAGTATTGCTAATATTCCACCCGAGTATAAAAAAATGGTCTCAGATTCCCTGTCTGCCGAGTCGGAGCAATTAGATGAAATTGCCAAAGATGCATCGTTTCTGGCACACAGCAAAAAAGCAGAAACGATTATCAGTCAATATGTCCGTGATCTGTATCGCTTCTATAAAATTCATCCGCAGCGCGATGATTTTGAAGATATTTTCGCCTGGCGATTCGACTTTCATAATAAATTCGCCTTTTCGAAACTATTAGGTGAAGACCTTAAAATTCAGCGAAGTATCGCGGAGTTTAATTTTGCAAAGAATTATTTTCATGATGCTGCTGACATTTTCGAATTATTACTACGAAGCAAAGATGATGCAGAAATACTCCAGAAATTAGCCTTTTGTTACCAGAAAATGGGAAACTATGAAAAGGCGCTCAAATATTATCTTAAAGCGGACCTGTTCGATCAAAATAAAATCTGGAATCTTAAAAAGATCGCACTTTGCTACCGCAACCTTAAAAAACCAGTAAAAGCACTTGAATATTACCAGCAAGCTGCGATTCTGGAGCCTGAAAATTTAAGTCTGCATGTTTCGATCGGGCAATGTCAGATGGAGATGAAATTATATGAAGATGCCTTAAAATCATATTATAAAGTTGAATATCTTTCGCCTGGGAATAAGAAAATATGGCGCCCAATTGGTTGGTGTTCGTTCCTTCTGGGAAAAATTGAACAAGCTGAGAAATACTACGACCGGCTGATTATCGATCAGCCTAACAAATATGACCTTCTAAACATGGGACATGTTCAATGGTGCCTGGGAAACAGAAAGGCAGCCCTTGCCTATTATAAAAAAAGCATAAACGATCCGGGAAGTTCTGAAAAAGATTTTATGGAAGCCTTTGATGAAGACTTACAGCATCTTATCAAACAAGGTGTTAATACAGATGATGTTCCAATTATGCTTGATCAGTTGAGATACTTTCTTGAAGATTAACATTAAAAATACCGCGGCACAACCTGTCGTCCTCTGCGACTATACACAAAGTCATAACTGATCAGAAACTCATGTGTGCCCGAATTAACCTGTGTTGGATGGAAAGTTGTCTGATCGTAGGAGTATCCAAATTTAAGCTGAGTATTTACATTAAACTGAAATATAAGACCATACGAATTTTTCATTCGATAGGTAGCCCCAATCCATACCCGATCGTAGAGTAGAAAGCTTCCCGAAAAATCAACGAAACTTGGTGTACGTTCTGCCCAACGGTACAAAATTGTTGGTTTAAACTTCAGTACATCACTTAAAAAAAATACATACCCTCCCATGCCATAGAAATGGAGCACCTCGCGGTAAACATTTTCACCATTCTCATTTTGCATCCTGTTTTTCAATATTTTGGGGGAAGAGACGCCAAGAAAAAACCGATCACTGTGCCACATAACCCCAACACCAAGGTTTGGGAGAAAATTAATTTTGACATCATTGGCAAAAACCATGTCGTTAGGGTCATTGACCCATAAGTCCGTAAGATAAGCCTGAGAGATGTTAAATCCCCCCTTTACTCCAAATGATAGAAACTGATCCTGACGTAGCTTTACATGATAGGCATAATCAACATAAACCCCATTCTGACGGATCGGTCCCCATTTATCATTCACAATTGACAATCCAAGACCAACATTAAATCTACGCATCGGACCACTAATAGTCAGTGAATTGGTGTTTGGAGCCCCTTCAAAACCGACCCATTGGGCGCGCGAAATACCGGTAATATTTAATGAACCTGAAATGCCTGCATAAGCGGGTTGAATCGTCAATATATTATTCATATACTGAGTAAACACAGGATCTTGCTGCGAAATGCCATAAAACGACATTCCCATCAACAGATAAAGCGTAAAACCCGCAATCCTAACGAACAATATGTTGTTGGCTTTTTTCAAGAGAAATCATTTAGCCACCAAATATAGTTAATAATTCAAAGGAGAATTAATAGTAAAAGAGAATAAGCCAAATATTTTCCTTTTAAGGTAAAAAACGATGGAATATTTTACAGAAAAAAATGAAGGCTATTCAATCGCGACTTCAGAAAGTTTGTCGACCGAAGATACTTATCGCTTTATTGTCAAGAATATCAGAATGCAAGGGAATCTCCCCACTATTTAAAAATCGCGTTAACCGAAGTATTTAAAAGCAGAACGATAACAAAATATTTTGCTAAGTTTAAATTAATTATTTTACCTTCTATCGCATAAAATAGCAAACAGGAACCCCTTTGCTGCTATGGAAGAGATTCCTGAATGTATTGCTATACTCGTTTTGAAGCGAACAAAGCAAAATAATTATATAAATTGAAGCGAAAATCAAAAATTGCTTCCGTTTTACCCGGCAATCATCTCGTTGTATTGATCGGCAGAAAGCAACTCATCCAATTCGGCTGCATCAGTCATTTTGATCTTGATTAACCATCCTTTTTCATAAGGATCGGTGTTAACAAGTTCAGCAGCATCGTTAAGTGCTTCATTCATTTCGAGAATTTCGCCCGAAACAGGCATGAACAGATCAGAAACTGTTTTTACAGCTTCAATGGTTCCAAAAACCTCTTCTTTAGCCAAAGTTTCTCCGACAGTTTCAATTTCGAGATATACAATGTCACCCAATTCGCCCTGTGCGAAATCTGTGACACCAATAAAAGCAAATGCACCTTCAACACGAATCCATTCATGGTCTTTCGTGTATTTCAAACTTGATGGAATATTCATTGATATAGCTTTAAATGTTTCTGATTTTATTTTCCAAAAATACGATAAATAACTATGACATAAACCTGATTTTTGGCACTATCAATATCAAATTATCATTCAGTTGATTGAAGGGCTTTTGGAAATATTGCTCAATCGCTTTTATTAAAGCGGGATTTTCACTAAAATTGGGGTGAAAAACAGTTACAAAAATGTTCAGAGCAGAGATTAAATCACTTTCAGATATCAACCATATCGCGGCGAGATTTATACAGGCGCATCCGGCTGACCGAATATTTGCGTTTTACGGCGAAATGGGAGCAGGTAAAACGACTTTCATTAAGGCACTTTGCGAAGAAATGCAGGTGCTGGACTATGTTACATCGCCAACTTTTGCCCTTATCAATGAATACAGGACAGGAAACAACCAGGCCATTTTCCATTTCGATTTTTACCGCATCAGGAACATCAGCGAAGCCTTTGATTTTGGATACGAAGATTACTTTTACAGCGGCGATTACTGTTTTATCGAATGGCCAGAGTTGATTGAACCACTTTTACCTTCGATCGCGGTGAAAGTAACAATCATGGAAATAGAGAATGGCAGAAGGATCATCGAAACACTTTAAATGTAACAGATATTGCCCGGCCTATTTTTGTTCGATTTTTGACCAGTGATTAAGCTGATTTTGGTATCTTTGGATACTTTGAACAATCGGATCGGCCGGAAATATAAAAAATTGTGACGGTTGCAAAGTAGAAGCTCATCTATAATACGCATATTATGAATCAACGGAAAGGAGATAAATTATCGGCACTGGCTAATGACCAGCTTCTTCCGCGCGAAGAGCTATACAAAAGATGTCCGCGCAATATTAAATTGAACATTGGCATTCCCGATAATTCTGCATCTATAGAGTACAGCGTTCCCTTGACCCCTCAATCTGTTGAATTACTTGTGAATAATGGACACGAGGTATTTTTGGAATCCGGAGCAGGTAAAGAAGCAAACTATTCAGACAAAGCCTTTTCGGAAGCTGGAGCGGTGATCTGCAAATCGGCAGCTGAGATTTTCCAGTGTGATATCATCTTAAAAATGTCACCTTTCACGCATGAGGAGACCGAATTGATGAAAGGTAACCAACTGCTTCTTTCGCCACTTTACCTGACGTTGCAAACACAAGAATCGGTACGTCGGCTAATGCGAAAAAAAGTGACTGCCGTGGCCTTTGAATATATGAAGGATGAAAACGGCATTTTCCCTGTTGAAAGAATTTTCAGCGAAATAATGGGGAACTCGGCAATGATTGTTGCCAGCGAATACCTAAGTACAGCCAGAAATGGCAAAGGGGTAATTTTGGGCTCGGTAACAGGGATTTCACCCACGGAAGTTGTAATTCTTGGCTCCGGAACGGCTGCAGAACATGCTGCCCGTACCGCTATTGCGCTTGGTGCAACTGTAAAAGTTTTCGACGATTCAATTTCTAAATTAATGGATTTCCAATCGCGGCTTGGACAACGGGTCTTCACTTCTGTATTCCATCCAAAAGCGCTGCGGAAGGCAATGAAAACAGCTGAAGTTGTGATCGGTGCCTTGTCGATGAATGAGGTGCCAAAAATAATTGTACCCGAAGAGATGGTCGAAGGGATGAAAGAGAATTCAATCATTATCGATCTCAATATCATCCAGGGTGGCTGCATCGAAACTTCAAGAATTACCAATCTTAAAAAACCCACTTATATTGAGCATGGAGTGATCCATTATTGCGTACCCAATATGACATCGCGGGTTGCACGCACAACGTCAATTGCAGTAAGTAATATCCTAGCTCCGATGTTACTCGAAATCGGGCAGTCGGGCGGTGTTAACCAATATGTCAAAACCAACCGCGGGTTTTGCGAAGGAATCTATGTTTTTAATGGAGTTTTAACGAACCAGGATATTGGCGAAGTACTTAATATTCCGGTTACGGATATAAACCTGCTGATGGCGGCGTTTTAAAATTTCACCTTTTCTAACTTGAAAAGATGCGTGTTGAATTTTTGAATTTTTGTAATAATTTTATCAAGAGAGTCAGCTTCGTGAATTTTAACATAGTCGAATTGCAGATTAGCTTGTTGCATCAGATAAGGGAAATTTTCCATTTTACCAAAATAAAATGAAGGTTTTCCCAGGGCGAGCGCAATTCCTGCTTCGAATAAAACACTTGAGACAATTTTCTCGGGATATATCAATATAAAATTCTGACTTTCCTTAAGCTCATTTATATCAATTTCAATGGAAAGAGCTGCAGGTTCAAAGTCTTCTTTATACTTCATATTATTTCCTGCAAAAAATATCCTTTGAAAATTACATTCCTCTTCAAGCATTTTCTTTATTTCCCTTATTTTATTGGTTGCACTCTCGAAGTCGTTATCGGATAAAGCAGCCATCGGAGCGGCTAAAAAAACATCCCATTTATAGGTTTTCTGCTTAGGCTCAGCTTTCCCTGTCGCAGGTATGACTTTTAACCGCCTGTTTTCGATGATAAATATCCCAATTATTGTCAATACTAAAACCCCGACCATCAATATTACATATAAGGATACATCATCCGGTTTGGCTTTGCTGAGCAGAAAGGCCAGGAGACCTTCTACTACAAGTACGATAAGCGCAGCTAATTGTAAAGGCGTGGAAATTACGCTGATAATTCCACTTCGTCCCTCTTTTTTTTCTTCACTCATTTTTCTGTCTTTAAAAAGTTTGTTCTTCGTGACTTTCAACTTTGGAGCAGCATGAGGAGGTGCGTTTGCAAATCAACCTCCTCGTACAAGTTTACGCGATCGGATCCTCTTTACTCACATCTTTACCTTCAATTCGGCGTGTTGCACGGGCTTTAAGTTGTGTTTTATAATAAGCAATCAGGTTGTTTATTTCGAGCCCCGGTGTTTGATAATCAAGTTCGTCGTATTCACTGCTGCAATATTCAAAGCCATTGAAAAAGAAGGTCAGCACTTTATCTGTATTGGTACGAATGGCGCGAATATCGACTTTTTCAGTAGCCACTTCATCATGACTCCGTTGCATAAACAGGTTATCAAACTGTGCATTTACAACACTCAGCTGGTCAAACAATATTTTCAGGTTTAATGCTTCAACCGCTTTTTTCACATCGGCTTTAGCATCATAATCAGCGAGCATTTTGGCTGTTCGATCGGTCGCAGAGTTATAATTGGCTTTCGCAATGTCGCGACCGTGAATATCCAGAAACCGCTTCAATACGATAACATGCGGTGCTACCGAAGATATGGTCAGCTTTCCCATCGCTTTTACTTGTGCCACAATGGCATTTTGAAGTGTGTCGCGCTCGTTATCGAATTCCTGCAATGGTTTGCTTAATGCATTACCTGCCTCCTGCGCCTTTATTTTAGCCATATCAGGCAATACATTCAGGAGTTTTCTGAAGGCTTTTTGAAGATGCAGCTTTTCGGGATCATAAGTAGCAAATATTGTCGCAATCTGATTTACAAATTTTGAATATTCGCTGTTCCAAAGATTGAAAAATCGCAAACGATCAATTGTTGTTTCCATAGTAATAAAGGTGTAAATATTAGATTTTTCCCAGTTAAACGACGAAATTTTATATATGTTTCAAAATTCATAAAATTAATTTTCGGGCAATCAATCGGTTTTTAGAGCAGGTGTAATTGTTGAACGAATCAATCGGTTTTCAGGCGGGTTTGCGACACCGTCGTTGGGGTGTTTCAGTTTTCAGACATGCCTGCGACAACGTTGTTGGGGTGTTTCGGTTTTCAAACATGCCTGCGACAGCGTTGTTGGGGTGTTTCGGTTTTCAAACATGCCGGCGACAGCGTTGTTGGGGTGTTTCGGTTTTCAGACAAGCTTGCGACAGCGTTGTTGGAGTGTTTCTGTTTTCAGACAAGCCTGCGACGCGGGCGATTGGCCATAAATAAACTTTTAATACAAATTCCGGATCACTTATTTTTCCAATTCTCCAACTTAAGATCCTTTATTCGACCAAAATGATTCGTATTATTTGTAAGTTCATCGAACGCTATTTCATCAATATTATTCCAGCTACCAGCAAATGATAGGATTTTTGAAGATTTATCGATCGGTTGCTCTAATTTGCTCAAATAATCATTTAAATCTTTTAGCTTACTCGCTGGAATCTTACGAATTTTCCTGAATATCTGTTGTCTTATTTGGCTATCTGCTGTCATGCATTTCTTTTTTTTCAAAAATACAAAAAAACCAAGTCTAAGATTTATCAATTGAGAAGTTTTCCTTTTTTGCACATCAACAGCAGCGTTTTAGTCCTCCGCCGCAAGAATCATCATCGAAATAGGATGTAAGCGAACCAAACCGGTTTTGGTATATCCGGCACCATTGGGCATCACCTCGCCATTTTGTGCTACAATTAACCAGTTCTCCATCGGGATATCGTACTCCACCGAATAACTATTTCCATTCAAAAGTACCATTATACGACGCCAGCGATCTCCATTGGCATGGTCGCAAAGCTCGTAAGCGATGACACCGGGAATATATTTACCAAAGAACCTCAGTTTCGAACGGACCATTTCACTATCCGAAATCCGGAAGGCCGGGTGCTGGTGTCTCAATTCAATGCAATTTCTCACAAATTTAACCAAACTGGCATACCGTGCCTTTGCACTCCAGTCAATTTGATTAATAAGATCCGGCGACCGGTAAGAATCAGGATGTCCGCCTTTTGAACGAAGCATCTCATCGCCAGCAAAGAGGAAAGGTACACCCTGTGATGTTAGTACAATTCCAAAAGCAAGCCTGGCCATCCGCTCGATCGTTTCCGATGAAGCTTCGGGACATGAATACTGAAGTTTATCGAAGAGCGTATAATTATCGTGACATGAGACGTAATTCACACATTGGGCAGGATTATTAGCCCATGCAAGTTTTGATGTAACTACATAGTCGTATATGATCTGATCGTGCTGAACAGCACCAATGATTGCAAATTTCAACTGCTCTTCGCGCAACGTAACCCCGCTAATAAAACCAGCATTATTTTTTTCGAACGGAGATCCTTTCAATCCATTGCGCATATCATCGCAAAACGAGGCAATCCGGTCGAGTTGCTTTGTATTGGCTTTAATCGCACGCAATTTTTCGGGATATGGGCTTTCGCCGGCGCTCCATCCCTCACCATACATGAATATCTTTGGATCAATCGTATCAAGCCTGATTCTGATCTGCGACAACGTTTCGATGTCCATCAATCCCATCAGATCGAAGCGAAAACCATCGATATGGTATTCCTCCGCCCAATAAGCAACAGATTCGATGATATATCTTCTGACCATTTCGCGCTCAGTGGCCAATTCGGTTCCACATCCGCTGGCATCCGAAAACCGGCCATCGTGGTTGAAGCGGTAGAAATATCCAGGGACTGTCTGATTAAAATAAGATTCGAAAATAAGCCCGGTATGATTATAAACAACATCCAGGATTACGCCCATTCCATTGCCATGTAACGACATAATAGCCATTTTCAACTCCCTGATCCGCGCAACACCATCGCATGGATCAGATGAATACCATCCTTCAGGTGTGTTGTAATTTAACGGATCGTAACCCCAGTTATACTGAGCATTCGGATTTAATTCGTCGACTGTATAAAAATCGGCAACAGGAAGCAGGTGAACATGCGTAATTCCAAGTTCTTTTAAATGATCAATGCCTGTTGTCTCTCCTGTCGGAAGTTTTGTGCCCTTTTCTGTAAATCCCAGATATTTACCCCTATTTTTAATTCCGGAAGTGGGAGACATGGAGAAGTCGCGGATATGAACTTCATAAATGACCATATCTGTCGGGTTTGCAACTGTGTGGCGAGTGTCAGTTAACCACTTTGGAGGATTGCTCTTTTTCGGGTCGATGATCATTCCACGATGGCCGTTGACGCCCACAGTTTTGGCATAAATATCGGGACCTTCCTTCAACCATCCTTCTCCATCGCGGACCTGGATGGTATAAAACTGACCTTCGAGATTCTCTTTGATTTCGTATATCCAGGTGCCGTCGTCATCAGGTAATAATATATATTCATTCGTTGCCACACCACCCTGCCCCGCTTTATACAAACGGAAAAAGATTCGTTTTGCAGTTGGCGCCCATATTCTCACACAAGTTTTTTCGGGCGTCCAAATAATTCCCAGGTCACGACCCTCATATACGGGGAAGTTGCTAAAATCGCTATCCTTAAATTTCCAGTCTCTCATTTAAATTAAAACAATTTCAGCCTGATTGTCTGACTTTTAAATCTTTTACCATTTTGATCTTTCATCTCGATGCTCATCCGGCAGGCCAGCTGCAATTCGGGAACAGCCTCATAAAATTGATCCAACGAAATATCCAATTCATATATTTTACCCGGTTCTAACAGAATGGGGTAAATCTCTGAATGTTCAACCTTAAGGACCTTGAACTTTCGTTTGCTAAACCACCGCTTAAAAATAATAACAGGGGCACTGAGATCAATTTCTTTTGTCCCTGTATTTGAAACCGTCATCCCAATAAGTGATGGATTGTACCTTTGGCTTTTATCAAGAACAATGTCGGCATCATAGGGCACCTTTTTCTTATTAAATGACAATTTTTTGCCATTCGTTCCCTTAGCAAACGTACGTGAACGGTTAAAAATAACGTATCCGATCACCAAAACAATGGTAATCAGCATCCATTTCAACAACGTCATTACAAAAGGTGACACTTCCATCATCGCATAGTTTGATATTATCCCAAATTTTGAGTCTTCGAAAATTAAACCGGTAATTTACCGCAAAAGAATAGAAATTAACAGAGACAAACAAACTTTAATTTCGACATCAATGCCGATACAAGGTAAAAGCCTGACAGAATTAAATGTCAGGCTTTTACCTCTTTTTAAAGTGAGCGTTGATTGATTATTGCCGAACTCACGAATACTTTTTTCGACCACGGGCCGGAGTTTTTATCCTTTGTGGTGGAAGCTCTTCACCAACAATGCGAAAATCGAGTTGTTTCTTTTCGAGGTTTGCCCTTGCGATTTCAACTTCGATTACATCGCCCAACTGATATTTTTTATGCGTACGTCGTCCAATAATGCAATAGTTCTTTTCGTCGAACTCATAAAAATCATCGGTAAGTTCGAATAAAGGAACCATCCCTTCGCATTTATTTTCATCAATTTCAACATAAATACCCCACTCTTTTACGCCGGATATCACGCCCTTGAACTGTTGACCAATCTTATCGGCCATAAATTCAACCTGTTTGTACTTGATAGAAGCCCTTTCTGCACTGGCAGCACGGTTTTCCATTTCGGATGAATGTTTGCACATTCCTTCGTACTGATCGGCCTGAACCGACCTTCCGTCATCAAGGTATCTTTGCAACAAACGGTGCACCATCATATCGGGATATCGCCTGATCGGTGATGTAAAATGGGTGTAGTACTCAAAACCAAGGCCATAATGGCCAATGTTCCGGGTCGAATATTCGGCTTTTGCCATCGTTCGGATGGCGAGTGTTTCGATCACGTTCTGCTCTTTTTTACCAGCCACATTTTCGATCAGCTTATTCATCGATGCGGTAACTGTCTGCGGATTATTCGTCTGAATTCCGTACCCAAACCGTTTGATAAAATGGTTAAAAGAGTCAAGTTTATCAGGATCGGGCTTATCATGAATCCTGTAAACAAAGGTGCGCTCCTTCTTTTTTGAACCAGGTTTGCCAACGAATTCGGCAACACGTTTGTTGGCCAGCAACATAAACTCCTCTATTAATTTGTTCGAATCTTTTGACTCCTTGAAAAACACGCTGAGTGGTTTTCCATCTTTATCGATATCAAATTTCACCTCAACGCGGTCGAAACCAATCGATCCATTTTCGAAACGAATCGCCCTAAGCTGTTTCGCTAACCGGTCTAATGTGAGGATTTCTACTTTCAGATCACCCTCGCCGGTTTCGATTACTGTCTGAGCTTCTTCGTAGGCAAACCGACGATCGGAATGAATAATCGTCCGGCCAAACCATTCACTCATAACCGTACTTTTATCATCTAATTGAAATACAGCCGAAAAACACAATTTGTCTTCATTTGGACGTAGCGAACAAACTCCGTTCGACAGTATCTCTGGTAACATCGGAACAACACGATCGACAAGGTAAACAGAGGTCGCCCGGTTATAGGCTTCATCTTCGAGCAACGATTCGGGTTTCACATAAAAGGTGACGTCGGCAATATGAACCCCAACTTCCCAATTTCCGTTCTCCATTTTTTGAATCGAAAGAGCATCGTCAAAGTCCTTGGCATCAGCCGGATCAATCGTAAAAGTAGGTACACCGCGGAAGTCGCGTCTTTTACTGATCTCCTCTTCTGTAATTATGGTTGAGATTTTATTAGCAGCCTGATTCACCGTTTCTGGATAACCGTATGGGAGACCAAACTCCGCAAGGATTGCATGCATTTCGGTGTTGTTGTTCCCGGCATCACCCAATACATCAATGATTTCCGCAAACGGATTTCTGGCACGTTCCGGCCAGTCCATAATTCGTGCCACCGCTTTCTGACCATGTTTTGCCCCCATCAATTTGTCTTTGGGGATATAAAGATCGAAAGGCGTTTTTTTATTGGGAATCAGAAAAGCGCTGAATTGTGATATCTCGATCGTTCCTACAAATGTTGTTTTTGCGCGTTCGATCACTTCAATCACCTCAGCCTCCGGATTGCTTCTTTTCCGGCGTGCGTACATCCGAATTCTTACTTTATCGCCGTCGAGAGCGTGATTCATATTCGATGCCGAAACAAAAACCGGTTCGTCGAGCTCTTCGCTTCTCACCTGGCCAACTCCCTTTGAATTAATTTCCACAGTTCCGGTAGCTGTTCCCCCCTGCGATTTAAGGCGGAACTTTCCACGTTCTGTTTCAACCACAGTATCAGCGTCGCGTAACTCCTGTAAAACAACATTTACAAGTTGCAATTCGCCAACATCTTTTGCACCAACTGCTGCACCTATTTGTTTATAATTAAATGATTGATTGCTATTTTCGTAATAGACTGAAAGGATTGCTTTCTTTAAACCAGCCTTGTTAAAGCTGAGTGCTTTTTTGTTTTTTTTATCTTTAGCCATAATGCTTTGATTTTGCAAATAAAGGTAACCGATATTTTTGATAATCAATTTCGATTTTAACCTTTTGTGAAAACCTTTATATAAATTTGTAATTGCATCGCAGTAAATAAAATCGGATATATGAACCTATTCGACGATCTTATTTCACTCTTCTATCCCCGACTTTGTGCCGGATGCAATACCGCACTTGTGAAAGGTGAAGAGATACTTTGTCTACATTGCCTGGCCGACCTTCCACGAACAAATTATCATCTCTTTCCGGAAAACCCCGTTTTTCAGATATTTATCGGCAGAGTAAATATTGAATTGGCAACATCATTTTGCCGTTTCGATAAAGGTGGACGCCTGCAGCATCTTTTACATCAGCTTAAATACAAGGGAAATGGCGAAGTCGGGTTAAAAATGGGTATTTTGTTTGGATTTGACCTTATTCAAAGTTCTTCCTACCAGGATATTGATGCAATAATACCAGTGCCGCTCCATCCTAAAAAAGAGAAAAAAAGGGGATATAACCAGAGCACCGAAATTTGTAAAGGTTTGGCTGAATCAATGAAAAGGCCCGTCATCTCCGGAAACCTGGTGAGAGAAATTCATACTTCATCGCAAACACGGAAGGGAAGATTTGAACGATGGGAAAATGTTAGCGGGATATTCAATGTTAAAAATGAGGCTTCACTAACCGGCAAACATTTATTACTGGTTGATGACGTAGTGACGACGGGCGCCACACTTGAAGCCTGTTGTGAGCCACTGCTGAAAATTCCAGGCGTAAGAGTGAGTATCGCAACATTGGCAAGTGCATAGGGTAGGTAATGTAAATCGGGCAAATAACGAACAAGCATAAAAAAACCGCAACAATCAAATATTTAGATTGTTGCGGTTTCAGAGTAGCGGGGACAGGACTCGAACCTGTGACCTCCGGGTTATGAGCCCGACGAGCTACCAACTGCTCTACCCCACAGTATATCGTTGTTTTAATAGGAACGTCTTATTCTTTAAGAGGGTGCAAATGTAGTAACAAAAACCGGAAAATCAAATAAAATATTTCAAAAAAATTACCAATAGAAATCAAAGGAAGCTTAACAATTGCTAATTTGTTAATAATCAATATATCTAAACAACAAGTAAAATCGAAATTGCTTAGATTCCGCCTAAATTTTTGTGTATCGTGTAATTTTCATGTAAGTTTGAACACTATTGATATAAAATAAGGAATGCCGAAAGAAAGGAAGCGGGATAAAATCAGGAAATTATTTCAGAATCCATACCGAATTGTAATTTTTAATGACCTTAATCTGCATATTATAAAACAGATTCGGTTCAATGCAAGAACATTGGTGATGGCATTGGTTTTTGCAGTAGTGGTAATTATCATTGGAGTTACTGTTTTAATTGCTTTTACACCCTTACGGGAGTACATTCCGGGATATCCAACCGGGAAAATGAGGCAGATGCTGATCCGTAACGTTTTGATAGTCGATTCGCTTGATCTCGAAATCCAACGAAGAGACAAGTATTTCAACGACTTCAGAGCCATGCTGGCTGGCGAAACACCTTCGGATACTGCTGTCAGGCGTGGAGTAATACCAAGACCCGATCAGGTTCAGTTCAAAAAATACGATCACGACAGCCTTTTCAAAGATGAAATTTCACAGGAACAGACCAATCTTGGGATCAATTCTGGTCCGGTTGCACGAGGCGGCGTGGCCGGATTGCTTTTCTTTCCACCTATAAACGGCATGATTACAGGAAAGTACGATTTGAGCAATGGACATTTCGGAGTGGATATTGTAGGTAAATTGAATGCCCGTATATCAGCGGCACTTGACGGAACCGTCATATTTGCCGGTTGGACGATCAATACCGGTTATGTAATTTATCTTCAGCACGAGCAAAATCTGGTCACAGTTTACCGGCACAATGCCGAGCTACTTAAAATTCAGGGAGATAAAGTTCGGGCTGGCGAAGCGATCGCCATTATGGGCAATACGGGAAAAGAGACGACCGGCCCACATTTACATTTCGAAATGTGGCTCAATGGATTATCAATCAACCCCGAAGATTACATCAAATTCTAAACCTTATTTATGAGACGTGCATATTGGTTAAACACAAATAGGAATGAAAGGTTCAAATGCGAGTTCCATCTGATCTCTAAAAATCAAATTATCTACGGATGAAAAATATCGCGATACTCGGTTCTACCGGTTCAATCGGACAGCAGGCACTCGAAGTAATTGATAATAATCCTGAAAGATTCACTGTTGAGGTTTTGACAGCAAACAATAATGTGAACTTATTGATAGAGCAGGCCAAAAAATTCCGACCCAACGTTGTAGTAATCGCCAACGAAGAAAAATATGAAGTTGTACGAAATGCACTTGCAGGAGAAGACATCAAAGTCTATGCAGGCTCAGCAGCTTTGGCACAGGTGGTTGAAATGGGTAGCGTTGATCTGGTACTGACAGCTATGGTAGGATATTCAGGGCTGATCCCAACTATTAATGCCGTTAAAGCAAAAAAACAAATTGCACTCGCCAATAAGGAGACACTGGTTGTAGCCGGTGATTTGATTAACAGACTGGCAATTGAAAATAAAGTGGATATATTACCGGTTGATTCTGAGCACTCAGCAATTTTCCAATGCCTTGCCGGTGAATATATGAATCCGGTTGAAAAGGTAATTCTCACCTGTTCCGGCGGACCATTCCATGGAATGGATAAAAAAAAGATTGACAGCGTAGTCGCCAAAGATGCTTTAAAGCACCCAAATTGGGATATGGGAGCCAAAATAACGATCGACTCGGCATCGCTGATGAATAAAGGGTTTGAGGTAATAGAGGCAAAATGGCTTTTCGGATTAAAACCAGAGCAAATTGAAGTGGTGGTACACCCTCAAAGCATCATTCATTCGATGGTCCAGTTTTGCGACGGATCCATCAAAGCACAGCTTGGCTTACCCGATATGCGATTACCTATCCAATATGCATTTAGCTTCCCCGAAAGGATCTGCAATGATTTTCCAAGGCTGAATTTTGCTGATTTCCCAACGTTAACATTTTCACCCCCCGATACGAAAATTTTTCGTAATCTTGCACTTGCTTACGAAGCGTTGCAAAAAGGGGGTAATCTGGCTTGTATTTTGAATGCTGCCAACGAAATAGTGGTGGAGGCTTTTTTGAAAGGGAAAATCACTTTCCCTGATATATGGAGTGTAAATGAACAGATTATGCAAAAATCGACTTTCATTGCCAAACCAACCCTCGAAGATTATATGGCAACCGATCGTCAAGCACGCGCATATGCTGCCGAGATGGTGGGCGTTTTGCAAATAAAAAATTGATATAGTTACACTTATGATTATTCTTATTAAGGCTGCACAGTTACTTCTTAGTCTCTCGATACTGGTTATTATTCACGAATTTGGCCATTTCATCTTTTCAAAAGCTTTTAAATGCAGGGTTGAGAAATTCTATCTCTTTTTTGATCCCTGGTTCTCACTTTTCAAGTTTCAAAAAGGAGAAACCGAATACGGTATTGGATGGTTGCCACTTGGTGGTTATGTGAAGATTTCGGGCATGATTGACGAATCAATGGACAAGGAGCAGATGAAACTGCCTCCTGAACCCTGGGAATTTCGCTCAAAGCCTTCGTGGCAACGATTGATTATCATGATCGGTGGGGTTTTATTTAATCTGATTCTTGCCATCCTGCTCTATTCAATGATCCTTTTTGTATGGGGAGAACAATATCTTCCAACTAAAAATGTGAAATTTGGTATTGCTGTAAGTCAAACGGGTAGGGAGTTGGGGCTTCTCAGCGGAGACAAAATAATATCAGTCGACGGTAAAGAGGTTGAAGATTTCAGCAAAATTATACCTGTTATTGTACTTAACGGTGCCAAAACTATCGAAGTAGAACGCAACGGAGAAGCAATTGTTGTTCCTGTAAAAAACGAAATAATTCCAAAACTATTAACTGACAGATACTTTATTGATTTAAGGATTCCTTATTCCTGTAAAGTAGTCGGATTTGGGAAAGTTTCGCCGGCCCGTGATGCCGGTTTTGAAATAGGAGATGAAATCATGGCGGTTAATGATGCTGGTTTTCAATTCTACGATCAATTCACTGATACAGTAGCCATTTCAAAAGGGAAAACAATCAGCCTTCTAATAAAGCGGAAAGGAACGGAGAAAACGATACCTGTGGCAATAGGAGTTGCTGGTGTACTCGGAATTCAAGTCGAAAGAAAAATGGAAGGAGTTTTCGAATTTAAGACAATTACTTACGGTTTCCTTGAATCAATTCCAGGCGGGATCTCCAAAGGATACCATGCAGTAGGTAATTATCTGAAACAGTTTAAACTACTATTTGCACCCGAAACAAAAGCTTACGAATCGTTGGGTGGATTTATCGCCATCGGGAATATTTTCCCAGGCGTATGGGACTGGGAATCATTTTGGAGTCTCACTGCCTTCCTCTCAATTATTCTTGCAGTTATGAATATTCTTCCGATACCGGCACTCGATGGCGGGCACGTGCTTTTTCTCCTTTTTGAGATCATAACAGGAAGAAAACCAAGTGATAAATTCCTTGAGTACGCACAGATCGTCGGAATGGTTATTCTTTTCTCATTGCTTATTTATGCCAATGGAAACGATATCTGGAAATTATTTAAATGAAAAATATTTTTGGCAATGCAGAATAATTTGCCAATCGGAATACTATTTTTGATTCAAATCAAATTAAAAATGATAATATGAACTTATTGATAATTGCAGGTGTTGTCGGACCATGGCAAATCGTTATAATCGTTGCTGTTGCTCTGCTTATGTTTGGAGGTAAAAAGATTCCTGAACTAATGGGAGGAATTGGCAAAGGGATGAAGGAATTCAAAAAGGCTGTAAAAGAAGAAGACGGAACGCCGGTAGAACCTTCGAAAGAGGCACCAAAACCAGATAATAAAAGAGAACCGATGAAAGAATAGTTATTTAGTTTTAACTTATGCTATATTTGTAACGAACGATTTAAAATATAAACTATGAGTTTAATAATCATTGCAGGAGTCATTGGCCCATGGCAAATTGTCCTCATTATCGCAGTGGCTTTACTTATGTTTGGTGGTAAAAAAATACCCGAGCTAATGAGTGGCATCGGAAAAGGGTTTAAAGATTTCAAAAAAGCGGTTAAGGAGGATGATGAAGTTCCTAAAGAGGGACCCAAGGAAAGTCCTCAAGACAATATCAAGAAAGAGCCGTTAAAATAATAAACCGGTTAAAAAAACATTGAAACCCTGGTTCGTTTATCCGAATCGGGGTTTCTGCTATATTGTTGAATCGCATTTAAATCGCCCGACCTAAGTTGCCGTTGAAATTATCGTCCATTGACCTTTCGGGTTCAGCAGAAAATCTGTCCGTCGATGGATCAGGTGGCGTAAATATTAAAGCTTCTGGGAAGATCGAAAACCCAAGCGGTGCTGATGTTTTTAATCTCTTTTCATGATTCCGTAGCAAATTATCTTCACAATAGAATCGACACTTTTGCCAAGATCAGTCGAGCGGTAGGGTCCAGCAGAAAGTGGCATTTCGAGACCGCGGATAGCAGTAGTAATACCAATCGCAACAAGCGCAAAGTCCTTTACAATAAATTTCCGCTGACGAGCGCCTTCCAATAAAATCCGTTTCATCATACGAATTTCTTCCTGATAGTATTGCGATTTTATCTTGTCAATAAACTCCACTGCTGTAGTATCGTTCTCGATAGCATTGTAAAAATTAGCCAATTGCCGGTAAGTGGTGATTTTAGTCATCACGTAATCTCTAAGTTTTTCAGCCGGATCAATGTCTTTCAGAAGCACTTTCGATAATTCTTCACGAAGAATATCAGCCTCTTTTTGAATTACTTCCTGAAAAAGGTCTTCCTTACTGCTAAAATAATAGTAAAGAGAACTTTTGCCTTTTCGTACAGCATTTGCAATATCGTCAAGGGTTGTTTTCTTATACCCGTATTTGCTAAAAATCTCCTGAGCTATTTTCAGAATATTCTCTCTTACAGCATCCCTTTTAATACTACTATTTTCGACACTCATATTTTTATGTTGATAAAACTGTTGAGGCAAATATAACCATTTTAGTCAAACGCCAAAAATTTCGCAAACTCCAAGACGTAAAGGTATATAATCTACTTGATTAATTAAAACGAACTTTGTTTTTGTTATTCCAAAGAATAATGGCAATATAGCAAAGAAAAACATTAAAGTTATTTTTTAACGTAAAAGAATTCCTATTCCAGGAATCTTACCTGATATTCCTGGGATGGAATCATGCAGGTTTCACTTTTACCAAACCATTTATATCTCCATTTTGCAATGAGGTTATACACACAATCGCGCAAAAAACGGGGAATTATTACAAAAACGCAGAGCAGCTGCCAACCACCACCTAATTTCTGTAAAATCCTCAAAACGGCCGTGGATTTTAAATAAAACTGTTTGTCACTGATGTAGACAAGCGAATCGAAACTTTCAAGTGGGAGACCAAGTTGCCCGAGAAGCAATTGTCCACTTTCGCTCTGTACCGAGGCAAATCTGAATTTTGCATTTGAATCATTACGAATAATAAACTTTACCGTTTTATTGCAAAGATTACAAACCCCATCAAATAATACAATATTTACTTCGCTGTTGTTCATGGACAAAGGTCTGAATTATATTGAAATTCTTAATTGCATTATCTATCTAATTGTCAGATATATGGGGCAACAAGAAATTTATGGCATAATATTTACACGGGAATTAATAACTCTGACAGGATCTTATGTCCTGCCAGAGGGAGTTGATTATATATGAACGATTAGGGTCTGAATAAAAATGAACGGTGCAAATGTCAATAAAAATATCAAGCAGAATACATTGCTGCATTATTATTCGTCAACGACTTGGCAGCCGTGAATCTTTTCCAAACAGCCGTAGTGTTTTTGCCAATAGGCGTAATCCTAAAATTAAAATCAGTTGTTTTTAAGGAATTCAATAAAGTTCACGTATCTCCGCTCGGAGATTTTGAGTTGCGTTTTTTCTCCGTCAGTAATATGATTCAATACGCAAATCCTTTTTTGGTATTTGATATGGTCGATAAAGTTACAGTTCACAATATGAGCATCATGGATTCTGTAAAATAAATTTTTGGGAAGTGCCTCATCAATTTTCTTTAAATGCGTGGTAACTAATTTATGGTCCAAATCGTTATCTTCAAGATAAACTTTTGTATAAGCACCGTCGGCCTCACAATAAATTATTTTTTCCGGCGAAAGAAAGTGGATTTCATCGTTACTTTTAATCAATATTTTACCGCTTTTTTGGGCTGTAAAAGCTCCATTTAACGGATTCGATTGATCCCTATTTTCAATACGTTCGATCGCCCGGTTTACTGCTCGTATCAAATCTTCGGGAAGAATCGGTTTTAAAAGATAATCGATAGCGTCTAATTTGAAGGCATTTAACGCAAATTCGTCATGTGCTGTAATGAAAATAATATGCTGATCAATATTTTCGAGTCGTTCAAAAAGGGAAAATGCATCCATATCCCCAAGTTGAATATCAGAAAAAATCAGATCATACTGAATAACCGGCAAAATATCCAGCGCCATTTTTCCTGAATCAAGAAGAGCAACAACCTTGACATCAGGACAATATTCCCGAAGCATCATGGCCAGGTTTTTCCCCAGTAAAGGTTCATCTTCTATGATTACAGCATTAATCATTTTCAGTCTTTTTTAATTTTTAAAGGGATTTCAATTGTAATAGTTGTTCCATGATGATCTTTATCAATGTAAGATTCAATATGAACATGCGCTTTGTTTTCAAGTAAAGCAATTCGTTCTTTGGTAATTTTTATTCCCATTCCGGTTTCAGACTGATTATCAGTGGTTATTCCAAGTCCATTGTCTTCAATTACGATCTTTAATCGGTCTCCGGATATTACTGCTAAGATATTAATTCTTTTGTCATAATTAGGAGATCTGTTAAAACCATATAAAACCGAGTTTTCAACGAACGGCTGAATGATCAGCGGCGGAACCATAACTTCTGAAATACTGAATCCATCGGGACGTTCAATCTTATAATTAAATGGATTACTGTATCTTGCCTGCTCAAGTTGCATATAGTTTTCAGTAATTGAAAGCTCTTCCTCCAGCGAAATTTCGCTTAATCTGACACTTTTAAGGACACTTCGAAGCAATGAAGCAAAACGGCCAAGATATATAGAGGCTTGCTGCTTATCACCGATATTAATCAATGCATTGATTGAGCTAATGCAATTAAAGACAAAATGAGGATTCATCTGGGCCGCCAATGAATCGGCTTTTAATTTTAATATATGTTGTTGAATTTCTGCTCTTTTGCGTTCTTTCTTTTTCATCCACTGAAACAATCCGATTAAAACGACCAGGATAATTACAATTGCAATAATTATGAACCACCACTTTTGCCGGAATGGAGCTAAAATCTCGTGTTGATCGCGGTATTGCTGCGCTTTTAGAGATATTGCATACAAAAGACATATGATGAGTAAAATCCGACGAATCACTAATTTCATCAGTAGATTATTTCAATTTCTCTTTAAGATTTGCATAACCAGCTTTACTAACCTTCAATTTTGCACCTTGCTTGGTCAGAACAATCCACGACTCCTTTTCGTATTGCTGAATCTCAGAAATATGTGTTAGATTCAGCAAGTAAGAACGATGAATCCTTACAAATTGCTTCTCGTCGAGGTGTTGCTCGAAAAATTTCATCGTTTTTTGTTTCATAAAATGACCTTCGACACAATAAATCATTACAAAATCATCCTGCGATTCAATGTAATAGATCGATTCTACCGGAATTACCTGAATTTTCCGACCAGATTTAACAACAACGCGGTTGAGCAAGCCAGAATCCTCATCATGAGTTTCGATCAGCTTTTCAATTTCCGGAGAAGTCGTTTTAATTTTCAGTTTTTCAACTGCTTTGTTCAAGGCAGCAACCACTCTTTCAAAAGGATATGGCTTTAGAAGGTAGTCGATCGCATTTGCTTCGAAAGCACGGATTGCATATTGATCATATGCAGTAGAAAATATAATGACCGGAGGATTGGGAACCAATTCAAGCATTTCAAAGCCAGTGATTTTTGGCATCTGAATATCAAGAAAAACAAGGTCCGGATTCTGTTCCTGAATGGCAAGAACTCCTTCAAATCCATTCGAGCACTCACCAATAAGTTCAACCCGCTCGTCTTTTGAGAGATAATGACGAAGTAAGTCTCTCGCAAGCGATTCATCATCAATAATTAATGTTCTTATTTTATTCATTTTGTCGTAATTATATCTATTTTCCTAATGAATATTTTCTGCGATATCCGGAATAATCATCGTTACTAAAAATCGGGTTTCCCCGCTCTCAATCGTGAGAAGCCTGGAGCTTCCGTATAACAGCCGAAGCCGGTCCTTAATATTGGCCAGTCCGACGCCTTCTCCTTTTAATGGAACAGATTCAGGATCAAAATCATTGATTACCTTTATTTCCATTGCTTCGGGGAATTTTCTGGCCTCAAGAATAACTTCAACAGGTTTCGAAGTTTCATAAACTCCGTATTTTATCGCATTTTCGAACAATGGCTGAAGAATCAAATTAGGAATCAAATGATGATTACATGCTTCTTCTACATCGAACCGGTATAACAGGTTATTCCCAAACCTGATTTTTTCAATTTGCAGATATAACCCGATATTTCGTAATTCAACTTCAAGTGTCACCATATCATCTTGTTGTTTACGAAGCGAATAGCGCATGAAATCGGATAAGGCAATCACCATTCCGTGTGCCTTTTCAGGATTGGTTAATGTGAGTGATGCAATGGAGTTAAGGGTATTAAAAAGGAAATGCGGATTAATCTGCGATTTCAAAGCACTAAGTTGTGTTTTTCGAATCTGATTTTGCCATTCCGACTCCCTTAATTGTTTTTCGCGGTTATGCTGACTATATACGTATGTGTAATAAATGCTTACAATCAATGCGTAAAATACAATCCCTCCAATAATCCGTTCAGTAATGAGATCATATAAATATTGATCATACAACGGATTGTTGATCAATATCTTTACAATGATTCCGGAGGATACGATCCACAAGGACGTAAAAACAACCGCAGCAGCAATATGACTCACAAGAATTTGCATAACTGCGCTTTTTTCGGGGTCGTTGTATCTTACAACGTACCAGACAGCGATTCCTAAAAGTCCAAGCACCAAATAAAAAGTCAAACCATCGATAAAGGCAATAGTAACAGGCAGTATTTGATAATAACTATTAAATACTGCCTGTATAACTCCTGCCGCCACCGGAAAAAACCAGTAAATCAGACCTGAAATTTTATTTGCTGTTACAGGATGCTCCATGTCTATGGCATCGAATTAACCTCACCTCCACCAAAGATGCAGGTTCCTTTAATTACTACAATTTTTCCTGAACCTGTTCTCGAAATAACCGAGGGACCGCGTTTATCTTCGAACCCGCCAAAAATCGATACGACTTCAACTTTTACATTCCAATCCTCGGGGACAATGATTTTGGTTCCGCCAAAAATATTTGCTACATCTATCGTACATCCGGGTACTGGTTTAGCATAGCGCAAATTGATATTCGATCCGCCAAATATTGCAGTGACTTTTCCTCCCTGAAAGTTTTCGCTCACCACCGATACGGTTCTACCACCAAAAATTGCGGTTTCATCAATATAATCGATTGAACTACTGAAGTCGCCTCCAAAAGTACCACGATGTTTTTGATGAGGAGTGCCCCTCCACTGAAGAATAAATGATACGCCAACCAGTATAATTAGGATGGGCCAGAAATTTTCCCTGAAGTTATCGGGAAAATCAATTAAAAAGAAAAGGCCAATGCCAATCAGAACAATTGCCGGAGTATAAGCTCTTCGTGCCAACTGGAAAAGTCCGATAACGATCAGCAACATCTGCCAGCTAATTAAATTCCTTGCAAAATCATAATCAAGCCACCCAAAATTACGGGCAATCAGTACTGCACCTATAAATACAAATATAATTCCCACAAACGTTCTGGAATCGTAATTCTTGCTTTTTTGCCGGACAGAAGATGAATCATTCGGTTCCGGAGATTCGTCGTACTTAATCATTGTGTTTTTTTTAAATTGTTGACTAGAAACCATTTTTAAACTCACACAAATCTAATCCGGCAAGTGGCTGATATAAATCAAGAATCGGCAAGTGTCGGTAAAATGTCGGCGAACAGCTGAAATCAGCTTTCAGAACATCTCCCTGATGCGCTGATCATTGAACGCAACTCGACATTCAACTTCTTTTCATTGATTAATTCTTCCAGCTTAAGGTGCATCCGATAGCGCCAATAGTGTTGCGCTATCGCAGGAACGTTGATCCTTTCGCCATCGGTATTATCCCATCGAAGTCTTCCATCCATTGCCAAAAGGTCCTGTATCGGGAATATGGCCCACATTGCCGGTGAATAGAAGTGCATATTCAAAATATCCCGTGCGATCCAGGGTTCCATGTAAAAAGGACATTCTCCTTTTTGCCCCATTACCTGGTGGAAAAATCTTTCGCTGTGCAATCGATCCTCTTCCCACCAACCTCGAAGTGTAGACATATCGTGCGTTGAAGTGGAACAAACCGACAAATAGGGAGCATCACCCGGATGTGCAAACTCAACCCTCGGATCTTTGGGCATTCGTTGTATTTCGAGACTTAAAATACCCAAATCGCGCATTACACCTGGCACACAATCGGGCACCATTCCAAGATCTTCACCGCATATAAGCATATCCGTAGCATTCATGATTGCCGGCAACAGTTTTAATGCATGATTTTTCCAAAATTCGTCATGCCGGTGATAGAAAAATTCGATATAGAGATCATCGAGTGCGTATCGTGCATCCGCTTTCAGATTCAGGTACGAATTGGTATCGTGTAATGCTACCCGTGGATGGAATAAAGTGGGATGATAAGGATCACGAATAAAAAGTACCTCGGCAATTAACGAACAAAGGCCATCGCGGATACGTGTCTCTTTACCCGTCAATTCATTTCCCTTCTTGGCAGATTCGAAATAATCCCACACTTTACGCTGTGTTGTAAAAGGAGGTTTTAAATCGTATTTACCTGGTTCATATTCTGTCAGATAATATACTTTAACCTCCTCTGTTTCCTTCCCAAACAACTCAGGAAGAAAATATTCGCGGATATAGGGCTTCGTAAAACGCTCTTCATTGAAAATAATTCCGCAATCGATAATTTCATCGCGACTAAAAGGTAAGGCAGGCCGAAAATGGCCCATTATTCCCTGAACCTGATTCACCGGAATTTCCCATATCCGGAAAAAACCGAGAATATGATCGATGCGTGTTGCATCAAAGTAAAGCGACATTTGCTTCAGTCGTTTATTCCACCACGAGAAACTATCTGTTGCCATTTTCTCCCAATTGTAAGTTGGAAATCCCCAGTTCTGACCCAGATCAGCAAATTCATCAGGTGGTGCTCCTGCCTGTTGATCGAGATTAAATAATTCAGGATGTGTCCAGGCTTCAACACTATCGGGACTAATCCCAATTGGAATATCACCTTTCAGTACCACACCATTCATCCTTGCATATTCAGTTGCATCAAGCAATTGTTTATGCGCGTGATATTGAATAAAATAATGAACAGCAATATCGGGATAGATCGCTTTATTATCAGCACATAACTGGTTAATCTCTTCTGCATTGTAAACCTGAAATTCAGACCATTTTCTGAAATTGGCCGTTTTGTTTTTGTCGCGCAGGTAGCAAAATGCAGCATAAGGGACAAGCCATTCCTTGTTTTCCTTGAAAAATTTCAAAAAAGTTGGATCAATCAGAAACAGTTCTTGCTGCTGATCGAAAATCAATTTGAAAAATTTCGACTTAATTCTATGAACATCTTCGTAATGAACCGTTTCAAGGGCATTAAAACCTGAAAGTGCCTGTGCAAATCCGTTCATCAGTTTTTCATCTTCAAGCACACCAATTTTATTTATATTCAAATAAGCCGGGTGAAGCGCCATTGTTGAAATCGATTTATAAGGATAAGTATCAATCCAGGTATGCGTGGAGACTGTTTCATTCAAAGGAAGTAACTGAACCAACTTTAAACCTGTCAGTTTGGCCCAATCAACCAATTTTTTAATATCCGGAAATTCGCCAATTCCGCCGCTTTTATCGGTCCGCAACGAAAATACAGGAACGGCAACGCCGGCACCTTTCCATTGTTTAACCGGAAACCGGAAACTCTCATCGGTATGAATTTTTAAACTTTTGGAATCTTTGCAAACAAAATCTCTTATTAAACGATTACTTCCCTGTTCCCAAAGTGTGACTTTTTTTGTAACCGTATTGTAAACGATGTATTTGAACTGAAGAGGAAACTTGAGTTTATCGGCATCAATATCGATACTCCACAGCGGAAACTGCGCATCGTCCATCAGAAGCGTATATTGATCCATCCAATTCCCAAGCGCAGGTTGGTCTCCAAGAATTCCAATCTTGCAATTCGGATTTACCTTGGGAACATGTATCTGAATTCTCAGCGTTTTCTTGAAATGAAGATTATCCTTGACCTCGCCTGTGTTTACTCGGCCAAACAGCACTTTGGTGAATGCCGAAGAGAATAAGGGGATATCCGATTCGCGCCGGACTCTCCAGAAATCGCGGCATCGTATCTCTTCAAAATCCATTTCCCTGGTCTCGAGTACACGATTTTTGCCACCTTCCCAAATAAAATTTCCATCTTGATTTTTTATCAGGTACTTGTATTCGAGCATTTTAGCTGAAGGAAAGTTGATTTCAGTTTCCCATTCGCCGGGAACAAAGTTCTTCATTGGCAATGCTTTGGAAGGATCCCATTTGCCAAACTCATCGGCAGATCCTGATACAAAAAGGACCTGACCCCAAATTGTCTGATAATCGATTTTAAATGATATTTTCATTTTTCTCCTTTCTGAAGTCGTTAGTGACTTCATTATGTATTTGGGTAAAAACAGCGGCTTTTGATCACTTAAACGGATATTCTTCTCAAAAGTTCTTTCCCGAACTGTAAACCTTCATGAAGGATTACACGTTGTAATATTATCGAATTTATTCTTTATTTAAAAATGCTTAAATCACTTGATTTTACCTCATCTCATATTCCAACACTCATTAGCAAATTAGCAGTGCCTGCAAGCGTCGGATTCATATTTAATACCTTATTTAATGTTGTAGATACATACTGGGGCGGCAAAATATCAACAGCTGCTCTTGCGGCGATGGGGATGACATTCCCGGTGTTTTTCATTATTTTGTCGATGGGTATAGGTATGGGAACCGGAACAACGGCACTCATTTCGCAGTCGTTAGGAGCCGGACTCAATGATGAAGCAGAAAAATATGGTTTTCAGGCGATCTCTTTTTCAGTCATCAATTCGGTATTTCTTACAATGATTGGTTTGGCCATGGCCCCTTCTCTCTTCCTGATTTTAGGTGCTACAAACGAATACCTTGATATTGCGGTTCAATACATGAATATTATCCTTTATGGCACCGTCTTCTTCCTGATCAACAGTATCCTTAACTCATTGCTTACCTCTCGCGGTGACACAAAGACGTATCGTAATTACCTGATTATCGGATTTTTTCTGAATGTCGTGCTGGATCCCTGGTTTATGTATGGCGGGATCGGATTCCCGGCATTAGGTATCCGCGGAATTGCATTATCAACGATTTTGATCCAGATTGTCGGAACTATTTATATGATTTTCATTCTCCGAAAACGCAAAATATTTCAAAATGCGCGATTTGCTGAATTTATTCCTAACAGGAAAAACTTTGCGGCTTTATTCGCCCAGGGATTTCCGGCAAGTCTGAATATGCTTACCGTTGCAATCGGAATTTTTGTGATTACTTACTTTGCCAGTCAGTTTGGAAAAGAAGCAGTTGCAGCTTATGGAATTGCAACCCGGATCGAACAAATTGCACTTTTGCCAACCATCGGACTCAACATTGCAGCGCTCACCCTTGCTGGTCAAAACATGGGTGCAGGGCTTCCCGAAAGGATATTCGAGTCGTGGAAACTGAACATCAGGTATGGTTTAATGATTATTTCGATTGGCATTGTCGGAGTAGCGGTGTTTGCGCGTCAGCTTATTCAGGCATTTACTGCGGATACGAGGGTGATTGAAATTGGTGCGGAATATTTACATATTGCGGTGCTCTTCTTCTTTGCGTATGTTTTCCTCAATATTTCTGTATCTACTTTGCAAGGGATGAAAAAACCGTTGTACGCGATCTTCGTGGGTGCTTACCGACAATTTCTGGTTCCACTTCCGTTGTTTTTATTGCTTGCTATCTACCTTCAATGGGGAACAAAAGGAATCTGGTGGGGCATCTTTATCGCCAACTGGAGTGCCGCCATCTTCACATTTTTCTATACGAGGCGACAAATCATGAAGCTTTTGCATCCGTCGTCCGAACCTATAAAGTGATGGTTTTTGATAAAAGAAGTGGCCGGGTGAATATTCCTGTTCTGAATACTCACCCAGCCATCAAATTATTCCATTATTTTTTACAGCTGTCTTTCAGAGAAACAGTCCTGTTAAAGACCATCTGATCAGGAGTAGAATCGGGATCGATATTGAAATAGCCCAAACGTTCGAACTGAAAATTGGTCAATGGTGCTGCATTTTTAACAAATGGCTCGACATAACACTCGGTCAATACCTTCAATGAATCGGGATTTAAAAATTCGAGTAAATCTTTGTCTTTATGTCCGGCCGGATCGGGATCGGTAAACAGACGGTCGTACAAACGAACTTCGGCTTTAACCGCCTGCGCTACAGCCACCCAATGAAGTGTTGCTTTAACTTTTCTTCCGTCGGGAGAATTGCCACCTTTTGTTTCAGGATCGTAAGTGCAATGAAGCTCAACAATTTCACCTTGTTCATTTTTAACAAAATCGGTACATTTGATGAAATACGAATAGCGTAACCGTACTTCTCGACCTGGTGACAACCGGTAAAATTTATTGGTCGGAGTCTCCATAAAATCCTCCCCTTCAATATATAATTCGCGCGAAAACGGTACTTTTCGTTTCCCCATGCTTTCGTCTTCGGGATTATTGACGGCGTCGATCTCCTCTACCTCTCCTTCGGGATAATTGGTGATTACAACTTTGAGAGGATCGAGCACACCCATTACACGTTGTGCTCTCTTATTCAGATCCTCACGTATACAGTATTCAAGCACTGCGACGTCGGTAACACCATCGACTTTTGTAATCCCCACCATATCCGAAAACGATCGCATCGATTCAGGTGTATATCCACGGCGGCGTAACCCACAGATCGTCGGCATACGGGGATCATCCCAACCTTTGACATAGTTCTCCTTCACCAGTTGTAAAAGCCGACGCTTGGACATGACTGTATAACTGATATTCAACCTTGAGAATTCAATTTGCCTTGGCCGGTAATCGCTATCTTTCAATTCTTCGACGAACCAATCGTACAATGGACGGTGGACTTCGAATTCAAGCGTACAGATTGAATGGGTGATTCCTTCCCAATAATCACACTGTCCATGGGCATAATCATACATTGGATAGATGCACCACTTATCGCCTGTGCGATGATGAGGCTGTTTTAATATGCGGTACATCAACGGATCACGCATGTGCATATTTGGTGACGACATATCAATCTTTGCACGTAATACACAATCACCTTCATTGAAGAATCCCGATTTCATTTTTGCAAAAAGCTCCAGGTTTTCTTCGGGGGAAGTATTGCGGTAAGGACTATCGGTTCCTGGCCGTGTTGGAACCCCTTTTTGCTCGCTGATGGTCTCCTGTGGCTGAAAATCAACGTAAGCTTTCCCTTCCTGAATTAACTTCACTGCAAAATCGTAAAGCTTATCGAAATAATCGGAAGCATAAAAAAGGCGGTCATCCCAGTCAAACCCAAGCCAGCGAACGTCCTCCATGATGGAATCAACATATTCGGTATCCTCTTTTGTCGGATTGGTATCATCAAAGCGAAGATTGGTTAATCCACCAAATTTTTTGGCAGTACCAAAATTCAGGCATATCGACTTTGCATGGCCAATGTGCAAATAACCATTAGGTTCAGGAGGGAAACGCGTATGAACCCTTCCTCCGTTTTTTCCTTCGGCGAGGTCGTCTACAATTTGTTGCTGAATAAAATTCTTTGGAAGCCTCTCCTCCTGATCGATGCTAATGTTGTCTATTTCTGCCATATCAATATAATTTTCTTAATCTCTGAAATCTGTTTGTAAAAGTAGTAAGAGTTAAACAAAATGAGATATAATTCTAAACGTTAAATCTAAGATTTAAAAATAGATTAATTTTGAAGTTCATAAATTGTTTTCAGAATGGGAGTTATTGAGATTGAAGGGATGGAGTTTTATGCCTACCATGGTCATTTTGCTGAAGAACAAATTGTAGGCAATCGTTTTATTGTTGATCTTACTTTAAGTACCGATTGTTCGAAATCTGCTAAAAGCGACGATCTGGCAGATGCCTTAAATTACCTGGCAGCATATCAAATCGTTAAAGCAGAGATGCAAATTAAGTCGCATTTACTTGAAAACGTGGCAGAACGAATACTTAGCAAGCTTTATGGTGAATTTGGGACAATCGAAAAAGCCAAAGTGAAAATTTCGAAGATGAATCCACCTATGGGCGGCCAGATCAGGAAGGTAAGTGTAACCCTGGAAAGGTAAAGCAACCAAATTTTCAAAACGGGTGCGGGTAAATCAGATTTTTAGTTATCTTCGCATCCACATTTCAGGTCGGTTGGCCGAGTGGCTAGGCAACGGTCTGCAAAACCGTCTACGGCGGTTCGAATCCGCCATCGACCTCAATGAATTAAAAAAGACCCTCCTGTTTTCAGAAGGGTCTTTTATTAAAAAAACGGAGCTGGTGTCTCCACACCAGCTCCTTAAACTCATCAAAAAACTAAAACTTAAAATCAAAACAAAACAACACTCCTGTTGTTTTTTCATCTCACCCTTATTACGGGAGTTGTTTTGATTTGTTACAAAAAAAATCAAAAATATTTCAGTTTTTTTTCATTGTCTTGAATATTTGCCTATCATATAAATACTTAGCATTTATTTTATATTTTGGAAAAACCAAAATTGTTTACTTATTCTTTAATAACGCCTGATTTTCCCTGAACACCAAAATGAGAATACCTTTATTGTTTTTACTTAATTCCCTATTCGCATCTTTTAGTACTAACCATATGGAATTCGGTTGAGCGTCCTTCAACGCTACAAAAATAGTGTTTTACAAACACCCATTTAAAGTCAAATTCACCAAAAATTTGTCAGCAGATAATTTTTGTTTCAAAATTTTGGATTCACCCATTATTGGGGGTCAAAAATGCCATTTTCAGCGACTATTGCCAATATTAAGTTTATACGACCCATTCGCATCACTTTGGTTACCAAAACGGATCAAAATAAACTTAAATGTCCTATAAGTATTGGGGAAAATTGGAATTGAGGAAAAATTTGGCCATTTTCGAAGAAACTATTAGAGATGAAAAGACTGGTTATTTTATCCGGTGCCGGCATGTCAGCAGAGAGTGGCATTCGCACTTTTCGCGATATGAATGGGTTGTGGGAAGAATATGATGTAATGGAAGTGGCGAGTATAGAAGCCTGGTATAGAAATCCCGCGTTACTGCTCAGCTTTTACAACGACCGCCGTAAACAGATGATCGAAAGCAAACCAAATCGTGGACATATGCTGCTTGCCGAACTTGAGAAAAGCTACGATGTACAGATTATAACACAGAATGTCGATGATCTTCACGAAAGGGCCGGTTCGACCAATGTGCTCCATTTGCATGGAGAATTAACGAAAGCAAGAAGCACAATTGACCCCTCCTTGATTTATACTTTAGTTGATCCGGAAATGAAAATGGGCGATAAATGTGAGAAAGGAAGTCAATTACGACCACACATCGTTTGGTTTGGAGAGGAGGTGCCTGCAATGGCGGAGGCGGTACCGATCGTTGAATCGGCAGACTATCTTTGTGTTATCGGAACATCTATGAGCGTTTATCCCGCAGCCGGATTAATCAACTATGCACCGGCTTTCGCCCCCTTGTTTCTAATTGATCCAAATCCACCCGCTTCACTTCCGCGACGAGTTCAGGTCATCGCAAAAGGTGCCGGCGATGGAGTCGCTGAATTAATGAAGAAGCTTCAGGCACTTCAAAAATAAAAATCGTTCAAGTTCTGGTATCACTAATTTTTGAACCAATGTGTAAGAAATTCATTGTTCAATGGAACTATGGGAACAGTTGCATCCGGAATCACAGACGACTTATTCAGAGTTTTAAGTTCAAACCGACAAATGCGGTGGTTCCAGGCATCGGATAGTAACGATTTATTTCATATTTCTGATTTAACAGATTCTCAGCACTTGCGAATATTTCGAGTTTTGAGGTTACGTGATAAACCATTTTCGCATTGAGTAGCGTATAACTTTCGAGTTTAGTGACGATGGTGGCATCGGAATCCAAATCATTAATCTGATGAATATTGGAAGATAAACTCATCTTTTTCCAGTTATATCTGCCACCAATGTAAAGATTGTGCTTCGGAGTCGCAAAAAGTGGAGACTTCATATGAATATAACTGTAGGATAAGTCAACAGAAAGATTTTTGGCAGGACTTGCATTTATGGCAACTTCGATCCCTTTGTTCTGAATAACACCAGTATTATAAAGATTTCCCATCGCTCCAGCGACTATAAGGTTATCGCCATACGCAATATATCCGGTTAATTCAGCATTCAGTTTTCCATTTAAAAATGATTGTGAAACGCCTGTTTCATAACTCATGATGCGTTCAGGCATTAAATCCGGGTTGTGATTCCACATATACAATTCCCTGATTGTCGGACTGCGGAATCCTTTCGAAACAGTTGCTTTCCAGGTAGTCGTTGGTAAAATCCGCCATGCAAATCCCAGCGATGGAATCCATTCATTTCCAAACCTTTCATTGTGCTGAAGTCTCATTCCTCCGTTGATAGTAAATTCCCCGAACACTGTTTGCTGCATTACGACATAGCCACCCAACTCATATAATGTAGTGTCTGCGAACGTAATACCCTTTCCGTTCATTGCTTTTAAATTTTCAGCTTTACCACCATAATTGACAAAATCTGAACCAATAGATAATGTATTGCCAGGGTAAAGTTTGAAGGCTTCAGAAAGATTTAATCCCCAATTTTTGTCATTACTATGGAAACCATCCGAAATAGTATGCTCTCCAAAATTATAGAAGAATTTTGCGCTACCAGAGGCTTTCTCATATTCATTATCTAAAAATAAAGAAAAATACCCACGGGTAATATCTAATGAACTTCCCTTTACAGCATTTATTGTGTCGGGACCCGGATCTGTCGTTTTAAATTTAGCAAGACTAAAATCGGAACCCAGCTTGAGATTATTATTCAACTCATAACCGACTTTTAAATAACCATTTGTAATATTAAACTCTGAATCAAGACGATGCCCATCCGTCTGATCATGGTTTACCGAACCAAACGCTGTAAACCGATTCTTTTTAAACCCTGCTGAGCCCATGTATTTTCGGGTATTGAATGAACCATACATCAAGCGTGCATTGCCATTAAACCCTTCACTCGTCTGCTTTCGGGTAATAATATTGATCACCCCTCCCATCGCATTTGAACCATATAAAAGCGATCCCGGCCCTCTGATTACTTCAACTTTCTCTGCATCTGATGCTACATATGTGTCAGCTAACGGATGTCCCATAATACCCATATATTGCGGATGTCCATCGATTAAAATAAGCACACCAGTAGTAGGATTTCCCCCGATACCACGAATTGAAATCTGACCGGCAGCTCCGCTTGCAACACCAAAGCCTGTCACTCCTCGCTCTGTAACAAACAAACCAGGCACTCTCCCACTTAAAACGGGTAGCAACGACGATTCGTTGCTTTCTTCAATTTGTAACCGACTAATCACAAAAATTGCCAAAGGGATCATATTTTTACTCACCTTCGTGGTTGTACCAGTAACAACAACCTCGTTTATGTTAACAGTGTCTTTAAAAATTTGACCGTCTGACTGTGCAGAGACATTAATTATAGCTCCATGAACTACAAACAATAGAAAAATTAGTTTTCGCATAAAAATATGTATTTGGTAATACGAAGTATCTTAAAAGTGTTACTAAAAAGTTAAAAAAATCAATTTACTTTGCTCATAATCAGCTTACCGTGAGCAATACCCTTTATTCCAATCAGTAAATCAGACAATTCTGTCAGTCTTTGTGCCACGCCTTTCACAGCTACAATTTCGATGCAACTATCACCTTCAAGGTAATGACGCTGAGAGGAAAGAATAATATCGGCATATTGGCTTTGTAACTCTATAAGCTTAAGGCCAATGTCTTTTTTTATATTGCCATGCACCAATACAATGGCTCCCGCAACAATGTTATTACACTGCCATTTTTTCTCAACAAGATTTTTCTCAATTAACGCGCGCAATGCCTGCGAACGATTTGGATATTTATTCTCATGAACAAAACTATCAAGAGCTTCTAAAAGTTCCTCTTCGAGAGAAACACTAAAACGAGTCACTGCCATAGTAATACTTTTAAAGTAATTCGTGTGCAAATATACATTTTAAAATAATCTGACAACGTTTCTCAATTCGGGAATAATCGTACCAGAAACCTATCTTTGTAAATGTGATTTCAAATAGATAAAAACGAACTCAAAAAATGCGCTGTATCATTTCCACAAGTACGAATCCATATTTTAATTTAGCTACTGAAGAATATTTACTCAAAAATAACGATGAGGAAATATTTTTAGTCTATATAAATGAACCATGCATAGTGGTTGGAAAACATCAAAATCTACTGTCCGAAATAAATTTACAGTATGCACTTGATCATAACATCAAACTGGCACGAAGAATTTCAGGTGGAGGTACTGTTTATCAGGACTTAAACAATCTAAATTTCAGTTTTATACATAACTGTGCGAATCTTGAAAAAATAAATTTCACAAAATTCACAAATCCAATACTGGAAGCATTGCGTGAAATGGGGTTAGATGTTTTATTTTCAGGTAGAAACGATTTACTCGTTGATTCCCAAAAAATATCGGGAAATGCCATGCACATTTTTAAGACGCGTGTTCTTTCGCACGGCACTCTCCTTTTCAATACAGACTTAAACCAACTTTCGGCTGCATTAAAAATTCAACCTCAAAAGTACATCGACAAATCGATTAAATCGGTCAGATCCAAAGTAACCAATATTTCAAATTACCTGACGTCTCCAAAAACGATTATTGAGTTCAGGCAAACCCTATTTCAAATTATAACTGACAAATACACGAATCCAAATTTTAAACCAATAACGAATCAAGAAGCGGAGTTGATTAATCAAATTTCAAAAAGCAAATTTGAAACCTGGGAATGGATTTACGGCTACTCACCAAAATATATCTTTCAAAATAGTATTTCTGTACCAAATCTGAAGGTAAAACTTGAAATGCAAGTTGAAAAAGGCATTATTAAGCTGGTGAAAACAAATATTGATTTTCCACAAAACGCACAATTTCAGTATATTTTCGATACTCTATTAAATGTAAGGCATGATAAGAAATCCATTTTAGATTTACTGACAAATGATCCGAAAATTACTTCAATACCGAACTTTAATATACCAGAATTCTGCCTTTCCCTGTTCTAATCCACAATAAAAAACGATCACTGACTGATGAGCGTTGTTTTAATCGCTATTCTTGAGTTGAATTGAAATAATTCTTAATTTTTTCAGCTCTCGCTATTCCAATCTCCTCAATGATCTCATTTTGTGGCGCAACCTTTAAACGCTTGATCGATTTAAACTTACGCATCAAAATTTCTATTGTTTTATCCCCGATTCCGGGTATTTGCGTAAGTTCACTAATTATAAACTCCTTCGAACGTTTGTTGCGATGAAAAGTGATACCAAAACGGTGTGCTTCATTTCGAATATTTTGAAGAACTCTTAATGTTTCAGAGTTTTTATCGAGGTATAACGGAATTGGATCGTCCGGGTAAATAATCTCCTCCAGTTTCTTCGCAATTCCAATTACGGCCACTTTTCCTCTGATATTGAGCTTTTCAAGCATACTAATGGCAGAACTAAGCTGTCCCTTACCACCATCAACCACAATTAATTGAGGTAAGAGTCCCTCCTCTTTAATCACCCGATCATACCGTCGAAAAATAATTTCCTCCATTGATGCAAAATCATCGGGACCAACGACCGTTTTTATATTGAAATGGCGATATTCTCTTTTAGCAGGTTTACCTCCAATAAAGACAACACATGCCGCTACGGGCTGAGCACCTTGAATATTTGAGTTATCGAAACATTCAATTCGAATTGGAAGTTCCTGTAATCGCAAATCCTTTTTAATCTGCTCCAGCAACCTGTCGGTTCTGCTTTGAGGCGTTTTAAGTGATAACTGTTTGTTTTTATCAAGCTTATAAAACTTTACATTTCTTTCAGATAATTCCAGCAACTTACGCTTATCCCCAATCAGAGGAACAATCATTTTTACTTCTTTCAATTGAATATCAATCGGGAATGGTATTAGGATCTCTTTGGAATTAAGAAAAAACTTTTGCCTGATATCTATAATCCCCAATGCCAATAACTCTTCCCTTGATTCATCCAATCTTTTCTTGATTTCAAGCGTGTGTGCCTGGATTATTGCACCATCAACTACTCTTAAGAAATTTACATAGCCATACAATTCATCCTCGTCAAAAGAAAATACATCGACATTAGTGATCGAGGAACTTACAATGGTAGATTTACTTTTATAATTTTCGAGTATACCGATTTTATTTTTGAAATTTTCGGCCTCTTCAAATTTGTACTCCTGTGCTAATTGGTTCATTCTACCCTTTAAGTGTGCTACAACAGTAGACAAATTTCCTTTAAGAATCTCCTTTATCTGGGAAATACCATCCAGATACTCCTCTTCAGATTGTAGATTTTCGCAAGGACCTTTACAATTACCAATTTGAAATTCAAGACAAACTTTATATTTACTCTTTTCAATACTCCCCTTTGACAAATTCAAACTGCAATTTCGGATCGGATAAAGCCGTTTTATCACATCAAGAATTGTTTTGACCATTGGAATTGATGTGTATGGGCCGAAATACAATGAACCATCACGGATAACATTCCGTGTAAAAAATACACGTGGAAACGGCTCGTTTTTAACACAAATCCAGGGAAATGATTTATCATCCTTTAGCAATACATTATAACGCGGCTGGTATTTCTTTATTAGGTTATTCTCAAGAAGTAAAGCGTCCTCCTCCGAATCAACAACCATGTGTTTAATATCTGCTATTTTCCGAACAAGAATTGCGGTTTTACGATTCTCATGTACTTTTGAAAAATATGAATTAACCCGCTTTTTTAAATTCTTTGCCTTTCCGACATAGATAATTTTGCCCTCAGAATTGAAATATTGATATATACCGGGTAAGTCAGGTAAAACTGAAACAATCTCCTTTAATTTACTTGAAAATAACCCTTCGCTTTCCATTTTTCTAATTCTTAAAAATGGATCATAGACCAAGTTGATACAGTTGGATCAATTCGATCAATTCCCTTTAAAAAATCGAGTTCAACAAAAAAATTAACAAGGATTTTTGAAACGCCAAATTTTCGTACTAAATCAATGGCAGCACCTATTGTTCCACCGGTTGCCAATAAATCATCATGAATTAATACAATATCATCTGGATTTAATGCGTCCGTATGAATTTCAAGCGTATCAAATCCATATTCCAATTCATATGATTGTGAATAAATTTCAGCAGGAAGTTTACCTGGTTTACGAATTGGAATAAATCCAGCGTTAAATTTATAGGCCAAAACACTTCCAAGGATAAATCCACGGGATTCAATACCAATTACCTTTGTAATTCCAGCATTTTTGTAATGTTCATAAATTTCGGACCCGATATAACTAAATATTGCGCCATCCTGATACGCTGTCGTAACATCTTTAAAATGTATACCCGGTTTTGGAAAATCAGGTATATTACGAATGGAATTTTTGACTATTTCAAGATCAATCTGCTTTGTCATTTATATTAAAGAATTAAATTTTCAAATGTTCCACGTGGAACATCACCTGCCTAAAAGCACCAAAAGTACATTAATATCACTTGGAGAAACGCCGGGAATTCGGCTCGCCTGTCCAATTGTTTTGGGTTGTATTTTTTCGAGTTTTTGCCGAGCTTCGGTTGATAACGATACAAGTTCCTGATAACTAAACTTTTTATCTATTACAATACCCTCTAATCGACGGTATTTTTCAGCCACCGAACTTTCTCTGTCGATGTATCCGGAATATTTAATTAATATTTCCGCCGACTCCATAACCTCCTTTCGAATTCCACAATCAATACTGTTGTATAATTCTTCAAGTTTAGGAATAGCCGGAATAAAATCGAAAATTGACAATTGAGGACGCGTAATTAACGACCCTAACCTGGTGCCATGAAGTAATACAGCTGTACCTTTTTCGAGAAGAAGATCGTTTAATAAATCAACTTTTACTAAATAGGTTTTGCAAAAATCTATTACCTTATTCCTAAAATCTATTTTTTTCAAAAAAACTGCATATCTACTTTCTGAAACTAATCCCAGCTTATACCCTATCGGCGTCAGACGTTCATCGGCATTATCCTGTCGTAATAAGAGACGATACTCAGCCCGACTTGTAAACATTCGGTACGGTTCATCAACACCTTTTGTTACCAAATCGTCTATTAATACACCAATATATGCCTCGTTTCGAGAAAGGATCAAAGCATCTTTCTCCTTAATCTTCAGATGTGCATTTATACCTGCCATTAAACCCTGCGCACCTGCCTCTTCATACCCTGTCGTTCCATTAATTTGGCCTGCAAAATACAAATTCTGAATTAACTTGGTTTCAAGCGTTGAATTTAACTGCGTTGGATCAAAATAATCATACTCAATAGCGTACCCAGGTTTCAATATTTTAACCTCCTCCAAACCAGGTATACAATGAATTGCATCATTTTGAACCTGCCAGTTCAATGAAGAAGAGAAACCATTCAGGTAATACTCAAGTGAGTCTTCGCCTTCAGGTTCAAGAAATAACTGATGTTGTTCCTTATCGGCAAAAGTGACAAGTTTGGTTTCAATACTCGGACAGTAACGTGGTCCAAGTCCTTTAATAGTTCCATCAAATAATGGTGAATCTTCAAATCCTGATTTTATAATCTTGTGAACACTCGCATTAGTATAAGTAATATAACATGGCAATTGATTCAAACCAGATTTGGTATCAGGTAAAAAACTAAAATGGTTTTCACCTTCATCACCCTCCTGCTTTTGTAACTTTGAAAAATCAATTGTCCTTTTGTCAATACGAACTGGAGTACCCGTTTTCATTCTGCCAGAGATGAAACCAGCCGAAATTAATTGCTCTGTAATACCAAATGAAGACTGTTCGGAAATTCTTCCGCCTGAAACTTTCGCCGAACCAAAATGCATAAGACCATTCAGAAAAGTTCCATTTGTTAATATTACACTTTTACATTTAAAAACTACACCAATCTCAGTTTCGACTCCACAAACGGAATTACCATCAAAAACCAGTTTTACAACAGTTCCTTGCCAAAAATCGAGGTTTTTAATGCCCTCAAGGGTGCTTTTCCAAATCGCTGAGAATTTAATTTTATCACACTGCGCCCGCGGACTCCACATAGCGGGTCCTTTCGAGAGGTTCAACATTCTAAACTGAATCGTGGATAAATCAGTAATAATTCCCATATTTCCACCGAGGGCGTCAATTTCGCGAACAATTTGTCCTTTCGCTATTCCACCAACGGCAGGATTGCAACTCATCTGCGCGAATCGATTTAAATCCATTGAAACTAACAAAACCCTTGATCCTAAATTAGCAGATACAGCTGCAGCTTCACAACCGGCATGACCTCCACCAACAACAATTATATCGTACTCATTTAATATATTCATTACAAATTTCCTTATACATAAATATGCATTCGTTCTCCTTTTCTCTCATGATCACTTTCTCCTGATCATTACTATCACTAAAATTCAACAAATGCAAAAGACCATGAACTATAACTCTTAAAAACTCATCGTTAACGTTGCACTTAAACAATTCTGAATTTTCAATAACCCGATCTACACTTATAAACATATCACCAGATACGACATTACCTTCTCTATAATCAAAGGTCACAATATCTGTATAATAATCATGATTTAAATATTTTGAATTTATCTCCTTCAAATATTCATCATTACAAAAAATATAACTTAAATCACCAGTAATACAACCAAATTTCAGTACAACTTGTTTTAACCAAATTGAGACAATCCGAAACCTAAGTTTTGGTTTTTTAACTTCCTCAGCATTATATAATATTGACATTATCTATTAAGTTTTATTCGAATTATATTGCCTTTGCCATCAGTACAACAACCGGCACTCAGCTTTTTTATAAAGAAAATTCCTCTTCCTCCCTCTCTTTTTAAATTCAAATAATCAGTAGGCGAAGATATTGTATCCATATCAAAACCCTCTCCCCTATCTTCAACTTCAACAAAAATTTCATTCAAACTAATTGAAAAAAAAACTCTTACATCCAATTCCCTAATTCCTTTATTGCCATGAATAAAAGCATTTTCAACAGCTTCAACTAATACTGTATGCAAGCAAAACATCGTATCAAAATTTAAATCAAACTGCTCTTTTAGCTCTTCTATTACATCAAGACATCTGTTTAAACCATCAATGGTTGAAGGTATAAATATTTCTTTCTGAAATAGAATTTGATCCATCATATTCTAAATGTGATTAAACGTAATAAAGCTTTTGAAGAATATAGTCTGAAATTAATATACCTCTTCTTGTTAATACAACCCGATCTTCGTAAGGCTGAATCAATTCCTGTTTTAAAAGGCTAAACACTTCCATGACAAAATGTTTAACTACTTCTCCCTCGAAATTTTCCTCTACAAACTTTCTGGAAACCCCATTAGATGTTCTTAAACCCGTAATTATATATTCATTAAATTTATCTTTTGGTGTGAGAATCTCCACATCAAAAAAAGGTTCATTTTTTCCAACCAAACCACAATATTTGTGGGTATTGCTAATATTCCATTGTCTTAAAATACCATTGTAACTATGAGCAGAAGGTCCAATTCCTAAATAATTAACATCTTCCCAATAGGAACAATTATGCCGCGATTTATAACCTTCTTTCGCGTAGTTGCTAATTTCATAATGATTAAACCCATTTTCTGAAAGAATATCAATAGTCGAATTAAACTGTATCAACAGATCTTCCTCATCGATTTCCTTAAGTATATTTTGCTTTCTTAACTTATAAAACAATGTTCCTTCAGCAATAGTTAATGAATATGCAGAAATATGTTGAATATCTAATTGAATAACTTTATTAAGAGAATCAAGATAAGTTTGCAATGACATTCCCGGAATACCGAAAATCAAATCAATAGAAATATTGTCGAAACCAACAGATTTAGCTGTTTCAATATTATAATTCAAATTACGACTATCATGTCTGCGACCTAAATATTTTAAAATGTCATCATTAAAACTCTGAATACCAACACTTAGGCGATTAATTTGATTGTCAAATAGTTCTTTTAAATAATCTCCCGTAAGATCATCAGGATTCGTTTCAAAAGTAATCTCACATTTTGGAGAAACATTGAAATGTTCCATTACACATTTTAGCATATCAACAATGTTATATATGCTTAATAATGAAGGCGTTCCACCTCCAAAATAAATTGTTTCAACTAAATCATGATTAAGATAATCCTTTCGTAAAATCAATTCTTTAATTTCAGACTGCACAAGTTCATCAATCCCATTTGAATCTTTCGTTGAATAAAAATCACAATAACTACATTTTTGCTTACAAAAAGGAATATGAAAATAGATTCCAGACATTAAATTCTTTTAAATAACAACAGCAAAAATAGATCAAATTATTAAAAGTAAAACGCTTAAAAAAAATTGACCTTTACTTTAGCAAAATTGGAATTTTTTCCACCCGAATTAAGTGCCTTCCTCCATCAAAAGTTTCATCCAAAAATACATCTACAATTTTCTTTGCTTCATATTCTGTAATAAACCTTGCAGGTAAAGAGCAAACATTTGCATCATTATGGTGCCTGGCCAGATCTGCTATTTCTGTATTCCAACACAAAGCAGATCGTACACCCTGATGCTTGTTAACCGTCATATTTATTCCATTTCCACTGCCACAAAAAACTATGCCTCGTTTAATATCATTATTTTCAATACCATAACCAATTAAATGTGCGAAATCAGGATAATCGCAACTTACGCATGAATCGCATCCATAATCTTTTGTACTAAACCCATGCTTTTCAAGATGTTCCTTGATGATACATTTAAGATCGTAACCTGCATGATCAGAAGCCAAACCTATAATTTCCATTTCAACCTGTTTTAAAACCAAATTTTAAAAATACTAAATACTTTTGTGAATAAATTTTAAAATATGCCAAACTTCATGCTTGTTAACAAGTGCTGTTAATTACCTGTTAAAAATGGTTTCTTTAATTTTATTAATTAGTAAAAATCTCATTAAATCATTTTTGTATATAAAAAATCAGATCAAACCCTAATATAGTTTACCCAAAATAATCATTCAAATTGAAAAGTTAATACACACCTAAAAGATCAAAGGAAGATGGTATGTTTAAAACAAACTTCAATATCAACCATACGTTGATAGAAACCTAATAATTTGAATATAAATAAAATAAGATGTTAATAATTGTATAAAAAACACTTAATAATTAGAATGAATCAAACTACCTAATAAAAAATAAAAAACTTTTGAACGTTTTGAACCGACTATTAAAATAAACATCTCTTTAAGTATTTAAACTATTTTTTATTAATAATACCATTGTTGAGAATTGAAATCACTTATTTTGCTTCTGTTGAAATTTCAATATTAAAATTTGTGTAAATTTGAAGTTCTAAACTAATGATTTAGCAAATGAATTTTGACGACAAATTGGCAATACTTTTAGTAGAAGATAATGATCTGAACCAAAGACTGATGAAAATTAGTTTAACCAGGTATCATTACAATGTCACTGTGGCTGTCAATGGTTTAGAAGGTGTACAAATGTTTAAAAATCAGAAGTTTGATTTGATTTTGATGGATATTATGATGCCAGTAATGGATGGATTTGAAGCAACCAGGGAAATTCGCAAGCTTGAGAATGAGGATACAAGTCTTGGACATACGCCAATCATTGCTTTTACAGCCAACACGATCAATAATGATCGGGAAAAGTGTGTAAACGGTGGAATGGATGATATTATCGAAAAGCCTTTTGATATCAATAAATTCCGTGAAATTTTAAGTTTGTTGCCAGAAAAGAATGATTGATTTCACAATTTCAAAAAGTACTTTTGATATTAAAAGCAGTTTACGTGTATGGATGATTTTATTGATTTGCGAGGGAATATTGAAGAAAATATTGATAAAGAGTTGGATAGTAAGCTTCGACCTCTACGGTTTGCTGATTTTAGTGGGCAAAATAAAATTGTTGAAAATCTGAAGATCTTTGTTCAGGCGGCGGTAATGAGAGGTGAATCACTTGATCACGTGTTATTACATGGTCCTCCGGGATTGGGAAAAACAACGCTATCGAATATTATTGCAAATGAATTAGGTGTAAATCTTAAACTTACTTCAGGACCGGTATTGGATAAACCAGGCGATTTAGCTGGTGTACTCACAAATCTTGAAAATAATGATGTTCTTTTTATTGATGAAATTCACAGGCTAAGTGCTGTTGTAGAAGAATACCTTTATTCTGCAATGGAAGATTATCGCATAGATATAATGATTGATAAGGGACCAAGCGCAAGATCAATTCAGCTTGAATTAAATCATTTTACGCTTATTGGTGCTACTACCAGAAGTGGTTTACTTACAGCTCCTTTACGAGCACGTTTTGGTATTAATTGCCACCTTGAGTATTACGATGTTGAAGTTTTGACAGGTATTGTCAAACGATCGGCAAAAATTCTTGATGTGAAAATATATGAGGATGCAGCGCTTGAAATAGCTCGAAGAAGCCGTGGTACGCCACGTATTGTTAATGCACTTTTACGACGAGTTCGCGATTTTGCGATGGTTAAAGGAAATGGCATCATTGATCTTGAAATTACACGGTACGCACTCGAAGCTTTAAATATTGATAAGTATGGTCTTGATGAGATGGATAACCGGATTTTAAGCACAATTATCGATAAATTTAAGGGAGGTCCAATTGGTTTGACCACCATTGCAACAGCGGTTAGTGAGGATGCCGGAACAATTGAGGAAGTCTATGAACCATTTTTGATAAAGGAAGGTTTTTTAAAACGGACTCCCCGTGGCCGCGAAGCAACTGAACTGGCCTTTAATCATTTGGGAAGAACCTGGCGTAAAGACTATCCTCAAACACTGTTTTAAACTTACTTTGTATTTTTAACTAATTCTATTTCAAATAGTTTTGGCCAAAATTTGCCAGTAACGTAGATCTTGTTTTTATCTTGATCGTAGGCTATTCCGTTTAAAACATCAACCTGATTTTTCTGATTAGAAATATTGGATGTTAAAAGTCCTTTTAAATCGATTTCGGCTACAATTTTGCCTGTTTTAGCATCTATCCGAACAATGGTGTCGGTCATCCATACATTGGCCCATATTTCACCGTTAATGTATTCCAGTTCGTTTAGGTTCGCAACGACTCCTTTTTGATTACATACCTGAATTTTTTTTACTTCAGTCAACGTTTCCGGATCAAAATACGTAAGATATTCGGTACCATCACTCATTATTAAATACTTACCATCGTTGGTAAATCCCCATCCCTGGGCGTTTTTATATGTAAAGGTTTTAATCAATTCAAATGTGTTCAGATCGCGGACAAATCCAATTTGCGTTTTATAGGTAAGCTGGTATAATTTGTCGTTTAAAATAGTTATTCCTTCTCCAAAATATTTGTCATCAAGTTTATTTTCTTTAATAACTTTCAAAGTTGAAAGATCAATCTTGTAAATCGAAGATGTTCCCTCCTGTCCGGTACTTTCGTAAAGAAAACCGTTTCTTATTTCAAGTCCTTCTGTAAAGTGTTCAATACTATGCGGTAGAGCTTTTATAATTTTGTAACCAAATTTTTGTGGTTTAATATCTGATAATAGGAGAAAATCAGTATAATTTTCTCCCTTTGTTCCTTCACTTAATGTTGAAATTGCTTTCAAATAACGGGTTCCTACCCCAAAATTTTCAGATTCAATTTCAAATGAACCTTCAATTTTATTGCTCGTAAATACAGATTTTCCATCAACAAAAAATTCTGTTTTGCTTAGTGATCCGTCTTTAAGTTTAGTTTGAAAATTAACAGTTAACTTTTCTCCAATTATATGATTTTTACTTTTAGGTATTATTTTAATGGACGTTACCGGTTTTCGTATGCGTTTTGAGGACTGCGCGCAGTTCACCAAAACAAAAGATGTCAAAAAAACAAACAAGGCAAAAACTGTTAGCGTTCTCATAATCAAATTAAAAGTGAGCAATTAATGTTAATATTTTCAATGTCTGAAATTATATAAAAATTGGTTGTTATTAACAATTTGGGGTTGTTTTATTAACAATGCTTCACGTGGAACATTACCAATCATTTGATTGGATGTTTTGTTAATGTTGAAAAGTAAAGCATGAAAAACTACAATAAATCAGCTGGGAAAAAATATTTATATTTTTAAAACGAACTTAAAAATGGTTAATTGGATTGTGTAAAAACATGATCTGAATAATGTAAAGCATTATCTTTGCGTTTTATATTTTAATAAAATATATTTTGAGTGTATTAAAGAAACTTGCAGGCGAAACGGTTATTTACGGTGTTCCGAGCATCGTGGGGAGATTTCTTAATTTATTGCTTACGCCTCTTTATACCTACACTTTTTTGCCGGGTACTTTTGGCATATTAAGCAACATTCTTGCATACGTCACGTTTTTTCAGGTTTTCCTAACCTATGGAATGGAAACTGCATATTTCAGATTTGCAGGAAAAAGTGAAAATTCGGAAAAGGTTTTTACCACTTCCATGGTTTCACTGGGCATTACCACTGTCGCATTTATTGTTTTAATTTTAAGTTTTGCCAAAAATATATCTGGCTGGATCGACTATGAAGGACATTCTGAATATATCATTTGGATGGGGGTTACCGTAGCACTCGATACCTTATGTGCAATTCCATTCGCGAAACTTAGATTACAGTCAAGACCCTATAAATTTGCTCTTCTGAAATTAGTAAATATAGGTTTCAGTATTTTTCTGAATATATTCTGGATATATCTATGCCCTAAATTATTGCAAGCAAATTCTGATTCTTTCGTCCAATATATTTACAACCCAAAGATTGGTATAGGCTACGCATTTATATCCTATTTAGTTGCAGCAGCCATTACCCTGCTTTTCTTTATTCCTGATTTAAAAATTAAAAAATCAAATTTCGATGGTTTGCTTCTTCGGCAAATGCTGAAATATGGTTGGCCGATTTTAGTGATTGGAGTGGCAGGAATGGTCAATCTGCAAATTGATAAAATTTTATTACCAAAACTCCTTGTAGGATCAGATGATCCAATCTATGTGCTCGGTATATATTCAGCAGCTGGTAAATTGGCGATTCTGATGACGCTATTTATTCAAGCCTTCCGTTTCTCTTTCGAACCCTTTTTATTTTCGCATTATAAAAATGAGGATTCGAAAAAAATATATGCGGTAATCATGAAATACTTTGTAATATTGGGTCTTATCATCTTTTTGGGCGTAATATTCTATATGGATATTCTGAAATATTTTATCGGAAATTCAAAATCGGGATATCATGAAGGGCTAAAAGTAGTTCCATGGCTTCTGATGGGAAATTTATTTTTGGGCATCTTTTACACGCAATCTTTGTGGTATAAATTAACTGACCAGACACACTTCGGCGCCCGGTTTGCAATTGTTGGTGCAGTAATTACATTTGTTTTAAATGTTCTTTTGATTCCGGTTTTAGGTTATATGGCTTGTGGATACGTCTTTTTCACTGCTTCACTGGTAATGACAGTCATGTCGTATCTCGCTGGACAAAAATACTTTCCCGTTAAATATGACTTAAAGCGAATTGGAGCCTATTTCGTTGTGGCCATGTTGCTTTACCTCATTACAGTATTATTGCCTTTTGGTGATCAATTCCTCCGCATGGGATTCAATACTATTTTGTTTATGATTTTCTTCCTTTATATCTGGTTTAAAGAGAAAGCAGATCTTATAGGTTTATTTAACTTTAAAGGGAAGGCAAAGTGACAACAGAAAGTAGATTGGAATTGTTTATTATCTTAGCAAATTGAAATAATTACAGATGAAATAGCCATGAGAGTAAATATCTCGCAAACAGAAAATGATTATACGGCTATTCCACGCGACCATTTAAAAACAAATTATTAACGCATGAAAGTAAAAATCGTCAATAAATCGTTAAACGAGTTACCGGAATATAGTACGCAACATGCAGCAGGTATGGATTTGCGTGCCAACCTTCTTGAGGAAGTAATCATGGAACCTTTTGAAAGGAAGCTGATTCCAACCGGATTATTTATTGAATTACCCGTTGGTTTTGAGGCACAGGTTCGGCCCCGAAGTGGTCTTGCTTTGAAAAAGGGGATTACTGTTCTTAATTCTCCCGGAACAATTGATGCCGATTACCGGGGTGAAATCATGGTAATTCTTATAAATCTTTCTTCTGAAAAATTTGTGATTCAACATGGTGAACGAATTGCCCAAATGATTGTTGCTGCACATGAAACTGTTAATTGGGAAAGGGTCGAAATACTCGAAGACACCACAAGAGGCGAAGGTGGGTTTGGACATACCGGCAAGCATTGATTTGAAATTTGCTGCCGGGTTAAGAATTAAAATTATTAAGAATGACAAGTAGAGAGAGATTGATTGGGATTTTATTGATTACGATAAGTTCAGGGTCTGTTTTTTCCTGTAAAGTTGCAAAAACTGTTCCTGCAAGTTCAGTAACTATATCTAAAGATACCACAGAAACAAAATTGAGTGATGATGCCACGAAAGAGTTTGAATATCTTTATATTGAAGGTTTAAAACAAAAGACGTTAAATAATTTTGACGATGCAATTAAGATTTTTTCACGGTGCCTCGAAATAGATCCGCGGTCTTCGGCGACCCTTTACGAAATGGCAAACATTCATGTGTCGAAAGGCGATTTTCAAAGTTCGATGTTTATGCTTGAAAAGGCCGTTTCGATGAATCCTGACAATCAGTATTACCGTCTGTTGCTTGTAAAAGTTTATCAACAAAATAAATTATACGAAAAAGCAGCATCGGAGTATGGGGCAATTTCGAAATTGGTTCCTGATAATCCTGATTACCCGTTTTATCAGGCTGCATTACTTTCAATGGCTGGTAAAAATGATGAGGCCTTGGCAATGTACAATCAGTTTGAACAAAAAATGGGAATCACCGAACCCATTGCCGTTGGCAAACAGCAGATCTATCTTCAAAAAGGAAATAAGTCGGCAGCTTATTCCGAAATTGAAAAATTGATTCAGGCCAATCCTGCTGTTTCGAAGTACTATGGACTACTTGCTGATATGTATCTGTCTGACAAAAACAGGGAGAAAGCCCTCGAAAATTACAATAAAATCCTAAAGATAGATCCCAATGATGGATTTGTTCATCTCTCAATTGCAAGTTATTACCTCGAGGTGAATGATTCGGTGAAAGCTTATGAGCACATCAAAGCAGCCTTTAAGAACTCTTCATTAGAATTGGAGACGAAGGCCCAAATGTATATGTTGCTAATTCAACCAGGAACCATCAAAATTTCAGATAAACAGCAATTCGAATTACTTCACATTCTTATCGAAACACATATCGACGATGAACGACCACGCGCGTTAATGGTCGATTATTATCTGAGTAAAAAGCAAACTGAAGAGGCTCGTAAAGAGCTAAGACTGGTGCTTGATATTAAGAAAGATAACTACGCATACTGGGAAAGGCTGTTATTGATTAATAATGATTTACTTGACTGGAAGTCGATGAATGACGACAGCAATAAAGCTTTGCAATTTTTCCCTGAACAACCTTTAATTTACATTCTTAAATCGGTTGGATTGTTACAGGAGAAGAAATACAACGAAATGCTTTCTGTACTCGATTCAGGAATTGTTCATGCGAATAAGGATCCTAAAATTCTGTCGCAGCTTTATACTTACCAGGCCGAAGCGTTTTATAACCTGAAACGTTTTAACGAAGCGTTCGATGTTTTCGATAAGGTTGTCGAACTTGACCCCGAAAACTATATGGCGATGAATAATTATGCTACTATCTTTTCATTAAAGGGTGAACGACTCGGAGTTGCAGAGCAACTGAGCGCAAAGGTTATTCAGGCCAATCCTGATAATGCAACCTATCTTGATACTTATGCCTGGGTCTTTTTTATAAAGAAAGATTATTCGCTGGCAAAATTTTACCTGGAGACAGCCTTATCGAAGAAATCGGAAGATAGAGCTGTAATTGTTGAGCATTATGGCGATATCCTTTATCACCTAAAAGACAAAGAGAACGCACTTATCCAATGGAAGAAGTCGCTTCAAATGGGTAATGACTCAAAAATTCTTAAGCAGAAAATAGCTGAAAAGCGATATATTGAAACAAAAGAAAACTAATTTATGCGTTCCGGTAAAAGGTTGATTTTTAGATTTTATTGTGTATTTATCCTTGCTATTTTCTTTGCCGGATGTAAACAGACCGAGAAAATTACTGCGCCTAAAAAAATTAAAAGGTACAGTGTAGGTAAGGTAATTAAAATGACCAATGAAAATTCATTAAAATATGAAACATTATCGGTAAAAAAAGTTGCGGTTTCTCTTACCAATGATGGCAATACGACTTCTGCTCGCGGATCTTACAAAATTCGGCGCGATAGTATAGTACAGCTATACGCTCAAAAAATAGCAATTCCTATTGGTAAAATGGAGGTGAATGTCGATTCTTTCAGGATGGTCTATTTTCTTGATCAGGAGTTATTTGTAGGAAAAAATAATTATTTGAGCAAACTTCTGGGAATGGATGTTGATTTTGGTGTATTGCAGGCATTATTGAGTAATAAAATGTTTTCGTTTCGCCAGGATCCGCAGGATAAAGATTTCAAGGAATTTTCATGCGATATTGAAGATGAAATGTACAAGATTTCGTCAATCCGTGATCGTAAAATTCGAAAGTTGAATAAAAATGAAGATCGGCTTGAACGGTTTCGTAATCGTACGGACGAAGGCCATGTCATAAAACAAGATATCTATATTGATCCCGATTCCTTTGTCGTAAGGCGAATGGTTTTTAAAGATCTTGAAAATAATAAAGGGTTGAATCTTGAATTTTCGAATTATGAAAAAGTGATGGATCAGTGGTTTCCCGGATTGATAAAGATGCAGGTAACAGGAGAGAAACAGCTGGAATTATCCATCGAATTATCGAAAATAAGTTTGAATGACGAAACGAATTTTGGGTTTTCTGTTTCGCCTAAATATAAAAGGAAATTAATTGAATAATTAAGTATCATTTTGGTTATATTCTATCAATGGAGTGTTCTATTTTGAGATTTTTAAAACTGATCTGTTTTTCAATTTTTATCTGCTTTTCCTCCAATACTTTTGGGCAGTCGCTTGATGAATTGAGGAAGCAGAAGGAGAAAACAGCATCAGAAATTGAATACATTAACAATTTATTGAAGGAGACGAACAGCAATGCAAAAGCCTCTCTTAACAGGCTTGCTGTGCTTGAAAGGCAAATTAAACTTCAGGATAATCTCATCAATAATATCACGGGAGAAATTGGTTATCTTG
>Ga0209512_1000416_pt1 | contig 72985 bp, 70 predicted proteins | sample frozenSSSSmetaG_FD_184142 | JGI IMG/M metagenome (GOLD analysis project Ga0209512, IMG submission 184142) | Glacier valley bacterial and archeal communities from Borup Fiord, Nunavut, Canada, to study Microbial Dark Matter (Phase II) -... | ecosystem: Environmental > Aquatic > Freshwater > Ice >...
GCTGCGCGCGATCCAGTTCAAGGCGGGGCGCAGCAGCAAGCGGCCGCCGAGCACGATGGTCGCGATCACTGCCAGCGCCTTGGCCGCGTCGAGCCAGGCATTGCTCTCGGCAGCGTGCGGGCCGGCGGACACCGCCATCAACGGCACCAGCGCCAGGATCGGGATGGCGGCCACGTCTTGCAGCAACGCGACACTGAGCACGCTCTGCCCCGAGCTCGTGGCCATCAGGTTGCGTTCGGCGAGCACAGCCAGGCCGATGGCGGTGGACGACATAGCCAACCCCAATGCGCCCACCACGGCCAGCCGCCAGTCGACCCCCAGCGCGAGTGCTGCGCCCACCATCAGCACGGCCGAGCCGAAGAGCTGCACGCTGCCCCAGCCGAAAATCGGTTTGCGCAAATCCCACAGGCGCTTCGGCTCCAGCTCCAGGCCGACGAGGAAGAGCATCAGCACCACGCCGAATTCGGCGAAGTGCAGCATATCGCTCGGCTCGGTCACGAACTTCAGCCCCCACGGGCCGATGAGAATGCCCGCCCCCAGGTAGCCGATGATCGAACCCAGGCCGAGGTACTTGGCGATGGGCACCGCGACGACCGCCGCGCCGAGGTAGATCAAGGTGTCGATGAGCCAGCTGCTGTGCTCCATCACAGGGCCTCGGCCGAGGGGTTGAGGGTCGGGTTGGCCGCGTCGTCGTCGGGCCGCGCGTCGGTGGGCACGACGGCGCACAGCACCTCTTCCAGCTCGGCCAGCTCGGGCCAGTCGGGGTGGCTGGCCAGGCGCTGCGCGAACATGGCTTCGTGCACCTGCACTTCCACGTCGTCCACCTTGTGCGCGCCGTGCAGCAGCAGCGGCGGCAGGAAGCGCATGCCGCACAGCGCGGCGGTCTGCTCGTAGGGCGGCAGGAAGGCATCGAAGCGGTAGCGGTTGTAGCTCTCGGGGTGGTACGAGTCTTCCGGCCCGCCGGTGGTGGCCACCAGCCACAGGTCTTTGCCGTGCAGCGCGTTGCCGCCCGGGCCGTAGGCCCAGCCGAAGGCCAGCACCTCGTCGACCCACAGTTTCATCAGCGGCGGCATGCTGTACCAGTGGATCGGGTGCTGCCACACGACGAGCCGCGCGGGGGAGAGCAACGCCTGCTCGGCGGCCACGTCGATCAGGTAGTCGGGGTAGAGCGCGTACAGATCGCGCACCACGATGCGCGGGGCGTTTGCCTGTCCCTCGGCCAGCGTGGCGGCCTCGCGGGCACGCTTCATCAGGCGCCGGTTCACACGCGAGTCCTGCATCTGCGGGTGCGCGGTGATCACGAGCACATCGGGGCCGGCAGGCGTGGGGTTGAGCGGCATGGGCAGCGTGGTGGGTTGTCGGCGAAGTCGCTGGTTAGTCTTGATGGTGCGTGGCGCGAGGGCGCCGGTAACATAACCCGAAACACAGCCCAGGGCGCGGGAGGTTCGCATGCCGGTGATCGTGGTGGCCAATCCGAAAGGCGGCGTCGGCAAGAGCACGCTCGCAACCAACCTCGCCGGTTACTTCGCGTCGCGTGGCCACGCCGTGATGCTGGGCGACGTGGACCGCCAGCAATCGGCCCGCACCTGGCTCGGCCTGCGCCCCACCGGCCTGCCGCGCATCAGTACCTGGGAGACGACGCACGACGACATCGTGCGCCCGCCCAAGGGCACCACGCACGTGGTGCTCGACACGCCGGCCGGCCTGCACGGCAAGCGCTTCGACGACGTCATGAAGATCGCCGACAGGCTGCTGATCCCGCTGGGGCCGAGCATCTTCGACATCCACGCCACGCACGCGTTCTTCCGGCAGGTGGCGAGCCACAAGCGGGGCGACCGCGTGAGCGTGGGCGTGGTGGGCATGCGCACCCGCGAAGGCACCATTTCGACCGACCAGCTGCGCGGCTTTCTGGGTGGCACGGGCTTGTCGCTGCTGGGCTTTCTGCGCGACACGCAAAACTACGTGCATTTGGCGGCTCACGGCCTGACGATGTGGGACGTGGCCTCCGCGCGCTTCGAGCGCGACCTGGAACAGTGGCAGCCGATCACCGCCTGGGCCGATTCCTGAAGCGCTCTTTCCTTCCCCGTGAGAACCAAGCATGAAGACGTTTGAACACCTGATCGAGATGCAGGCGATGGTCGGCCAGAACATCGGCACCAGCGAATGGATCAACGTGACACAAGAGCGCGTGAACCTGTTCGCCGATGCCACCGGCGACCACCAATGGATTCACATCGACCCCGAGCGCGCCGCGAAAGGGCCCTTCGGCACGACCATTGCACACGGCTTTCTGACCCTGTCGTTGCTGCCCGAAATGAGCGCCTCGGCGATGGAGGTGCTCGACACGCGCATGGGTGTGAACTACGGCTTGGGCAAGGTGCGCTTCCCGGCCCCGGTGCCGGTGGGCAGCCGCCTGCGCGGGCACTTCAAGCTGACGAAGTACGAGCCGCTCGACGGCGGTGCGCAGCTGACCGTGGAAGTGACGATGGAGCGCGAAGGCAGCGACAAGCCGGTGTGCGTGGCCGAGTCGCTGGCGCGGCGGTACACATGAACTTTCGACAACACCGCGGCCACCCCCCAGCTTGAGCGCGGGCAACCTCAGAACACCGTTTACGATGCGTCACCCAAGGAGTACCCCGCCATGAAGGTTCTGCTGATCGACGACCACCCGCTCATCCTGAGCGCGTTGCAAAGCGTCATCGAGGGCCTGGGCAGCGACACCACCGTGGTCGGCGCCGGCAGTGCCCGCGAAGCGCGTGACACGCTCAAGGCCGACGACAACTTCGACCTCGTGCTGCTCGACCTGCACCTCGGCGACGCCGACGGCTTCGACGTGCTCACCGACCTGCGCAGCAAGTACCCCGCGCTGCCGGTGGTGGTGGTCTCGGCCAGCGACCGCAGCAGCGACGTGATCCGCGCCATCGATGCCGGTGCCATGGGTTTCGTGCCCAAGCGTGCCAGCCATGAAACCCTGTTCGAGGCGCTGCACATGGTCATGTCCGGCGGCATTTACGTGCCGCCGATGACCATGGGCTCGGAGCCGGTCGCACCCAAGCTCGACGGCGACACCGTGCCCAGCGTGCTGCGCCGCGTGCGCGACCATGCCGACGACAGCGGCTTTCAAAGCGGCGGTGCCAAGCCGGTGATGGCCGACGTGGGCCTCACGCCGCGCCAGACCGACGTGCTGGCGCTGCTGCTCAAGGGTTACTCGAACAAGCTGATCGCCCGTGAACTGAACCTCTCGGTCGAGACCGTCAAGGACCACGTGGCCGCCGTGCTGCGCGCGCTGAACGTCAGCTCGCGCACGCAGGCCGTGCTGGCCGTGAGCCAGATGGCGAACCAGGGCGGGCTGCAGGCCTGGCGCACCAGCGTTCGGCCCCCGGTGCGCTGATGCAGCGCGCGCCCGGCCCCCTTGCCGCGGTGCCGGGTCAGACCGCCCCGCCCGCACCGCAGCCGCAGCCGCAGCCGAGAATCTCCGCCCAGCGCGCGCTGGCGTCGCTCACCGAGGTGGTGCAAACAACGTTCGACTACATGCCCGCCACGCTGTCGGGCTACTTTGCCGGCGTTTGCGTGGTGATCGTGCTGTTCTGGGCCAGCGCCCCCGCCACGCTGATCACCGGGTGGTTGATCGTGTGGGCGCTGATGGGTGCGGGCCGCTTTGCCGTGTGGCAGCAGTACAAGCGGGCGCGGCCGGTCACGCAGCCCGAGTGGCTGCGCTGGCGCCTGCGCTCGAACATCGGCTCGCTGGCGGCGGGCGCACTGTGGGGCGCGACCGGCTGGCTGTTCTTCGGCCACGGCGACGGCCTGCAACTCACCGGCCTCGTCATCATCATCTACACCTTCAGTGTGGCTGGCGTGCCGGTGCTGTCGATTCAGCCGCTCATCTACATCGGCTATGCCGTGCTGTGCCTGCTACCGCTGGTGGTGCGCATTGCGCTCGTCGGCGACAACGAACATTACCTGCTCGCGGGCGAGTTGCTGCTGATCATCAGCCTGACCATCGTGCTGGCCAACACCTACCGGCAGGCGCTGCAACGCATCATCGAGCTGAAGATCCAGGGCGACGAAATGGCCGCGCAGCTGCGCGTTGAAACCCAGGCCGCCGACGAAGCGCGCCGTGCCGCCGAGATCGCCAACCGCGCGAAGACGCAGTTCTTCACCGCGGCCAGCCACGACCTGCGCCAGCCGCTGCACGCCATGGGCCTGTTCGCCGAGGCCCTGCGCCAGCGTGTGCACGAACCCGAGGTGGCGCAGCTGGTGAACAGCATCAACGAATCGGTCGACGCGCTCGAAGGCCTGTTCTCGGAACTGCTCGACATCACTCGCATCGACACCGGCGGCATCGAGGTGCACGAGCAGCACTTCGAGGTCGGCGACATCTTGCGCAAGCTCCGCCTGCACTTCGAGCCTGCCGCGTTCGAGAAGGGCCTGACGCTCCGCCTGCGCGGCGGCCGCCACGTGGTGTTTGCCGACCCGCTGCTGGTGGAGCGCATCTTGCGCAACCTCGTCTCCAACGCCATCCGCTACACCAACGACGGCAGCGTGCTCGTCAGTTGCCGCCGCCAGGGCGAGCGCGTGCTGCTGCAGGTGTGGGACACGGGCGTGGGCATCCGCGAGCCAGAGCAGAAGAAGATCTTCGATGAGTTCTACCAGGTGCCCGGCGGCCGCGTGGTCGACCCGGAGCAGCGCAAGGGCCTGGGCCTGGGGCTGGCCATCGTGAAACGCCTGGCGCAGCTGATGAACGCGCCGCTCGGCCTGCGCTCGCACCCCGGCCGCGGCACCGTGTTCACGCTCGAACTGCCGCCCGGCAAGGCACCGCGCGCACCGGCGCAAATGCTGCCCGGCAAGGGCCCCGTGGGCATCACGCTGGCTGGCAGGCTGATCGTGATCGTGGAAGACGAGCCGGCCGTCCGCGCCGGGCTGGAGGTTCTGCTCAGGGGCTGGGGTGCCGGCATCAAAGCGTTCGAGAGCGTGGCCGAAAGCGCCGCCTGGGCCGCCACCTGCGACCCGGAAGTCGTGCAGCCGGACCTGCTGATCGTCGACTACCGCCTGGAAGAAGGCCGCACCGGCGTCGATGCAATCACGGTGCTCCGGCAGCGCTTCGGCTCGAAGGTACCGGCGATTCTGGTGACCGGCAGCACGATGACCGGGCACGAGAAGGACGCGCAGGTGCATGACTTCCACCTGCTCATCAAGCCGGTGGTGCCGAACAAGTTGCGGGCGATGATTGCGTTCAAGTTGGGGGTGAAGGTGGCGGGGTGAGGTGGGGCAACCTCAAACCCGATCGTCGCCAAGAACGCGCTCCGACGCCATCTTCTGGCAAGGCACCCGTCACCTCACCCATGTCTGTCATCGAACCTTCGATCCTCCCCGCCTCGTCGCTCTTGCAAGCTTACGGCGCGGGCAGCGGCTACGCAGACTGCTTCGTCACCGAACTGGCGGGTGCCACCACGCTGGAATCGTTCGTCGAGGCGTTCTACACCTCCCCGCTTTTCAAGGTGGAACGGGCCATGCTCCGCTGGCTCGCGTCGAGGCCGTCTTCCGATCTGGACGCTCGAGATCTCGCTACGGGCGCAAGAACCATGTTTGCGGCGTGGAGCGTTGAAGCCCGAAGTTCCGACCAGTTGCTGCTGGCCGACTTCACCGGCCGCACGCGGTCGTGGTTGATGGTCGAGCCGTTCGAGTCGCCCGCGCGTACGCGCGGCACCCGGCTCTATTTCGGCTCGGCGATCATGCCGCGCAGGGACAAGCGCGCGGGCAGGGAGCACATGGGCTGGGCATTCCACGCCCTGCTGGGCTTTCACAACTTGTATTCGCGCATGCTGCTCCGTTCGGCTCGCACCATGCTGAAGCGTCAGGCCTGAACGGTCAGCGATGCGGCGCGGACGAACGGATTCGGGTTGGCTACCATGCATGTGTGAGAACAACGACTCCTTGGAGGTCTCGAGCATGAGCGTCGGAGAAGTCCGGAAGTTGGGACATGGCCATCCAGAACCGAAGCAACCCGTGCGCCGGCAGGGCCTACCCCGTCTCGATCTTGAGCACGACGGCTGACGAACTGAGCTTCAGCATTGATCGCGCCAACACCCTTGCGGGTTGCCCGCACGGGTTGGCCAAACTCAGGAAGGTCGATGACAAGACGCTCGAGGGCGAGTTCGATCAGATCAAGCTCAAGCTGATTCGACAGTAGGTTGCCGGTGAACTTGCAGGAGTTCGTCGTTTCCCTCGTTGAGGGCAACATGTGCGCCGGGTCGTTTCACGGCTCGTGACCTGGCGCGGGCCTATAGTGGCCCGGCGGTGCGAACCGCCCGCTCCCATTCATCGAAAGGTGTCCCATGACTGCAATCGAGATCGCAAACCAGCTAGTGGCGTTGTGCCGGCAAGGCAAGAACGCCGAAGCGAAGGCGATGTACGCGGAAGACGCCGTGAGCGTCGAGGCCATGGCGCTGCCAGGCGCGCCGGCCGAGACGCGCGGCCTGGCGGGCATTCGCGCCAAGGGCGAGTGGTGGAGCGCCAACCACGCCATTCACTCAGCCGTCGTTGCGGGGCCCTGGCCGCTTGGCGACAGGTTCATCATCGGCTTCAAGTTCGACGTGACGGTCAAGGCGTCGGGCCACCGCATGACGATGGAAGAGATGGGCCTGTACACCGTCGCCGGCGGCAAGATCGTGCGCGAGGAATACTTCTATTCCGGCGGCGGGTAAGCGCCTGCCGCAGGCGCCTCAGGCCGGCGTGTACGCGAGCCGCACATAGATCGGCGCAAAGGCTTCGGCCTGCGTCACTTCCAGCAAATGCTCGCGCGCCAGTTCGAGCAGCGCGATGAAGGTGACGACCAGCACCTGCGGCCCGCGCGTCACGTCGAACAGGTCTTCGAACATCGCGAAGCGCCTGCCTTGCAGCGCGCGCAGCACGATGCTCATGTGCTCGCGCACACTCAGTTGCTCGCGCGTGATTCGGTGGTGCTGGGTCAGCTTGGCACGCTTCAGGATGTCGGCCCAGGCGGCGCGCAACTCGTCGGCATCGACATCGGGAAAACGCGGCGCGATCGACTGCTCGATCACCACCTGCGCGCGCAGGAAGTCGCGTCCGAGCAGCGGCAGCGCGTCGATGCGCGCGGCCGCGAGCTTCATCTGCTCGTACTCGATGAGCCGGCGCACCAGCTCTGCACGCGGGTCTTCCGGCTCAGCGCCATCGAGGCTCTTCTTCGGCGGCAGCAGCATGCGCGACTTGATCTCGATCAGCATCGCCGCCATCAGCAGGTAGTCGCTGGCGAGCTCGAGGTTGGTCTTGCGGATCTGCTCGACATACGCCAGGTACTGGCGCGTGACGCTCGCCATCGGGATGTCGAGGATGTTGAAGTTCTGCTTGCGGATCAGGTACAGCAGCAGGTCGAGCGGGCCCTCGAACGCTTCGAGGAACAACTGCAGCGCATCCGGCGGGATGTACAGGTCGGTGGGCATCGAGAACAGCGGCTCGCCGTAGAGGCGGGCCACGGCGATGTTGTCGACAACAACCGGGCCATGCGGCTCGAGCGCTTCGTTCGGGGCAAGCATGCCGAGTTCAGACGCCTCCGGTGCCACCACGTCATCGCTCATGGCTTGCGGCGCGTTGTGGGTCAGCCCTTGGTCTGGTAAACGTAGGGCTGTTGCGGCACGGTGCCGTCCTGGTACTCGGCCTGGGCCTCGCGGTCGATGCGCTTGTCCCACAGCAGGGCGCGGCCCTGGCGTTGTTCTTCTTCGAGCGTGGGCTTGTTGGCTTTCAGCGTGCTGATGAACGACGTGACGTCGGAGGTGTAGGCTTTCCAGAACAGCGGCATGGGTGGGAGCGCTCGTGCGGCGGTCTCTGAATGGTGAATGTCGATTTTAACGGGGATGACGATGCAGAAGAACTCTGGCGTTTCACCGCGCGTGTGGGTGCTTGGGTCGATGTTTTCTGCGCCGGTGTTGGCGCTCTTGGCCGCCTGTGACCCGCAGCGCATCTCGGAACTCGAAGAAGGCGTTGCGACCGAGGCCGATATGCGTGCCAGGTTCGGCGAGCCCGCCGCGGTCTACACCGACGAGATCGGCAGCCGCACCTTCGAGTACCCGCGCCAGCCGGCAGGTCAGGTGAACTACATGAGCAGATCGAGGTCTGGGACTGGCGCTTTGCGGAAGGCAACGAGGCCCGTCTGTTCTCGCTGACGTTCGACAGCGACGGGCGCGTCACGGGCACCGGCACGGCGATCGACGAGGTGATGCCGGGCGGCGACAAATCGTAGAGCTGTGTTGAGGCCGGGCGTCAAGCCCAGGCTCACGCCTCCACGCGCCGCAGCGCCTGCCCGTCTCTCAGGAAGCCGTGCGGCTCACCCATCACCCAGCGGGCCAGCTCGTCCATGCGGGCGGTGCCTACTTCGAACGCCGGGAACTCGACCGTCACGGTCTCGAAGCCGTCGAGGTTGATCAGTTCGAAGCGCACCCTACCCACGTCGTGTTCCGGCGTGATGTGGACGGCAGCTTCGAAGTCGGCCACCAGCTCGTAGCGCATCTCCTGCAACTTGGCGGTTTGCGGGTTTCGCACTGCCTCGGTGTGCACCTGCGCGCCGCTGCGGCGCAGGCGGGATTCGAGCTGCTCGATGTCGGGCAGGAAGTTCTTCGTCAGCGCCAGGCGGGTGCCGCTCGCCAGCTTCCAGCGCAGCGCCACAAAGTCGAACACGTCGGCGCCGCGCAGCTTCTTGCGCCGCGCGTCGGCGCGGAAGTCGCCGAGTTGCAAGCCTTCGAACACATGCTTGCGGTCGAGCCGGAACGCCACCTTCGAGCGCGGTCGCAGCACGTTGAGCTGCTGCGCCAGCGTGCCGAAGTAGGCGCCGGCGGTGCGGCATGCGGCGTCGGTCAGCTGCGCGTTGCGGTCGAGCGCACTGGTGTCGGTTTGCTGCGCGGCTTTCGCGGCGTCGGCCTGGCGTTTGAGGTCGTCTAGGAATCCCACAGGTGGCTCGGGCCGTGGCCGGAAGACATGACAGCACGAGCTTATCGCAGCGCGTGCTGCGTTCGATCAAGGCGATTCATCAAAGATCGTGGGATGGTCTGGCACGATCCCGTCATGCAGGAAACCGAACTGAAGTTCCAGGTGCCCGCCAGCGCGCGGGTTGCCGTGGCCCATGCCGTGGCCGGGCGCACGCCGGCGCGCCGCGTACGCCTGCAAGCCGCGTATGTGGACACGCCCGCACGCCTGCTCGCCCAGGCCGGCCTCGCGTTGCGCGTGCGCCGCGAGGGGCGGCTGTGGGTTCAGACGCTCAAGGGCGCCGGCGCCGATGGCATGACACGCTTCGAGCACAACGTGCCGCTGGGCACCGGCCCTGATGCGCCGGTGGCCGACCCGTCGCGCCATGCCGGAACAAAGGTGGGCGAGCGCCTGCTGGCGCTGCTGGCGAGCCACCCTGCCGACGTGCTCAGCGTGCGTTTCTCCACCGACCTAATGCGCCGCACGCGCCTGGTGCGCAGCGAACACGGCGTGGTGGAACTGGCGTTCGACGAAGGCTTCGTGGCGGCTGGCAAAGGCCACGATCACGCCACGCGCATGAGGCTTTGCGAGCTGGAGATCGAACTCAAGCGCGGCTCGCCGCAGGCGGTGATCGACACCGCCCGGCGCTGGCTGCCACGCCATGGCCTGTGGCTCGACAGCCGCAGCAAGGCCGAGCGCGGCGACATGCTGGCGCGCGGGGTCGATGTGGCTGCTCCGCGAACGGCGCAAGCGGTGGCGCTCGCCAAGTCGCAAGCGCTGATCGACGCCCGCCGGCAGGTGCTGCGCTCGTGCGCCGACCAAGTCGTCGTCAACGCCAGCCAGGTGGCCGCAGGCGGGCATGGCGACGAGCATGTGCACCAGCTGCGCGTGGGCCTGCGGCGGCTGCGCACCGCGCTGCAGCTGTTCGCGGCGGCCGATGCCGATGCGGCGGCGGTGGTGCGTGCAGCGGCCATCGACGGTGGCGCCGCTGCGCTGTTCCGCAGCCTCGGCGACTTGCGCGATGCGGCCGTGACCGACAGTGCGTTCAGCGCCGACCTGGCAGCGGCGCTGCACAGCGCCGGCGTGGCCGGCGAGGCGCCGCTCCCGCCGGCCCGCAAGCCCGGCGCCGATGTCACTACCGCCGTCACCACCGCCGTCATCACCGCCACGGCCTTGGTCCGGTCAGCCGCGGCGCAAGCCTTGTTGCTTGACCTGCTCGCGGTGACGAGTTCCGCGCCGGTCGACGGTGAAGGCGACAGCGAGGCCGACACAGAAAGCCTGCCCGCGCCGCCGCCGAAGACGCGCGCCGTGCTTGCCCGAAGAATAGCCCGCTGGCACCGCAAGGCGGCCGCTGATGCCAAGGCCTGGGCGACACTCGACGACGCCGGCCGGCACCGCCTGCGCAAGCGCATCAAACGGCTGCGCTATGCGGTGGAGTTCAGCGACTCGCTGTTCCCTGCCGGAGCGGTGCGCCGCTACCTGCGGCCGTTGCGCCAGTTGCAGGACAGGCTGGGCGAGATCAACGACGTGGTGGTGGCGATGGTGGCGTATCGCGCCCGCACCGATACCGACCCGCACGCCATGTTCGCGCTTGGCTGGCTGGCGGCGCGGCGAGACGCGCTGCTGGCGCAGGTCGAGCCGCAGACGAAGGGCTTCGCACGGGTCAAGGGGTTCTGGAAGGCGCGTTGAACAACGCGTGGGGCAACGCGGCGAGCAACGCATTTGGCAACGCGTTCAGCAACTCAACGCAGCTCGCGGCCCATCAACCTTTCCAGCACCCCGCGCGGCGACAAGCCCGGCCGCTGCTGCTTCGCGGCGTCGAGGTAGAACGTCTGCTCCAGCATGTGCTGCCCACCCATCGCCGCGTGCAGCACCTGGTCGCTGAACACCACCCACGTGGTCCCGGGCGCGAAGTTCACTGCGGCCTGCGGGCTGTCGCGCTGGAAGCCGGCGTCGGCCTTGGCGCGGTCGTGCAGTTGCAGCATCACGTGGTCGTACTCGGTGCGGCGGCGCTTGGTCACACCGGTGCGTTCCAGCAGCCACGCCGAGCCCGGCAGCGGGCGCTTGATGTCATCGAGATAGCGTTTCGCGTGCGCCTCGAACGGCTCGCCGACGCGCCACTGGCGCGGCTGGCCGCTCGGGTTGACGTTGCAGAACACGCGCAGCAGCCGCGTGCCGTGCATCGGGTTGCTCGGGAAGGCGTCGATGTGCAGGCGGGTGTCGTCCCGGCGCCAGCTCGTCGCGCGGCCGGCCACGTCGACCGGGCGGAACGATGTGTTGCCGCGCACCAGCGCGCCACGGTAGTGCGGGAACAGGCGCAGCGCCAAGCGCTCGCTCAGCTCGGCGTAGCGCGCGATCATGGCCTTGAGCGCGGCCATTTCGCTGGCCGTGCCGTCCGCGCCGCGCATGTCTCCCGCAGGCCAGCGCAGCGAGATGTTCTTCGCCCGTCCGTCGGCGAAGCGCGGGTTCAGGAAGCGCAGCTCCGACTCCATCAGCACGAACGGCAAGCGCGGGAAGCGCAGCACCGCGCCGCCTTCGACTGTGGCCTCGACGGCGCGCGTGGGCCCGTCGTCGGCCCAGGTGGTGTCGGGGAACTCTTGAATTGGAGTGACGTCGAGGCTGCCCATGGGCGAGGTGGAGCGCGTGGGGCCGGTCAGCGAACCCGCATGCCGGGCGTTGCACCGGCCCACGGCTCCAGGATGTAGAGGCCGGGCTCGGCCTCGTCGGCATGCGACGCCGCGAGCACCATGCCCTCACTGACGCCGAACTTCATCTTGCGCGGCGCGAGGTTGGCCACGACCACGGTGAACTTGCCGACCAGTTGCTCGGGCGTGTAGGCCGACTGGATGCCGCTGAACACGTTGCGCATCCTCCCTTCGCCAACGTCGAGTGTCAGCCGCAGCAGCTTGGTCGAGCCTTCGACGCGCGCGCACTCGGTGATGTGTGCGATGCGCAGGTCGATCTTCGCGAAGTCATCAACCTTGATCTCGGGTGCGATGGGCTCGCCGCCGGGTGGCGGCAGTTCGATCACGGGCGGCGCGAGCAGGGTGTCGAGCTGCTTCGCATCGACGCGCTGCATCAGGTGCGCGTACTCGCCGATGTGGTGCGCGCCCAGCGCGCGGTCGGCATCGCCAAAGTTCATCGGCGCCACGCGCAGGAACGCCTCGACCTGTGTGGCGAGTGCCGGCAGCACCGGCTTCAGGTAGATCGTGAGCACGCGGAAGGCCTCGATGCACACGGTGCACACGTCGTGCAGCACGGCCTCGTGCCCAGCCACGCGGGCCAGTTCCCAGGGCTTGTTCTGATCGACGTATTCATTCACGCGGTCGGCCAGCAGCATGACTTCGCGCAGTGCCTTGGCGAACTCGCGGTCTTCATACAAGGCCTCGACCGTGGCGCGGTGCGCGCGCAGTCCGTCGAGCAGCACACGGCCTTCCACGCCCACGTCGGCCGAGAGCTTGCCGCCGAAGCGCTTGGTCAGGAAGCCCGCCGCGCGGCTAGCGATGTTGATGTACTTGCCCACCAGGTCGCTGTTCACTCGCGCCATGAAGTCGTCGGGGTTGAAGTCGATGTCTTCGACATGCGCGTTCAGCTTTGCGGCGATGTAATAGCGCAGCCACTCGGCGTTCATGCCGAGCTCCAGGTACTTCAGCGGCGAGATGCCGGTGCCCCGGCTCTTGCTCATCTTCTCGCCGCTGACCTGCAGGAAGCCGTGCACGTTGATGTGCTTCGGTGTCTTGCGGCCGCTGAAGTGCAGCATTGCCGGCCAGAACAGGGTGTGGAAGGTGATGATGTCTTTGCCGATGAAGTGGATCTGCTCGACCTCGGGGTCGGCCATGAACGCGTCGAAGTCGTCACGCCCGAGCTTGGCGAAGTGGCTCTTGAGTGACGCGAGGTAGCCCACCGGGGCGTCGAGCCAGACGTAGAAGTACTTGCCCGGCGCGTCGGGGATCTCGATGCCGAAGTAGGGCGCGTCGCGGGAGATGTCCCAGTCGTTCAGGCCGGCGCGGCCGTCGGCGTCGACCCCGAACCATTCCTTGATCTTGTTCAGCACCTCGGGCTGCAGCGTGCCGGCGGTGGTGGTCCATTCCTTCAGGAAGTCGACACAGCGCGGCGACGACAGTTTGAAGAAGTAGTGGTCGCTCGACTTGCGCACCGGCGCCGCGCCCGTCAGCGTGGAATACGGGTGCTTCAGGTCGGTGGGTGAATACACCGCGCCGCAGTTCTCGCAGTTGTCGCCGTACTGGTCTTTGGTGCCGCACTTCGGGCACTCGCCCTTGATGTAGCGGTCGGGCAGGAACATGCCCTTCACCGGGTCGTAGAACTGCTCGACGCTGCGCACGTCGATCAGCCCCTGCTCGCGCAGCGCGCGATAGATGTCTTGCGCGAGTGCGTGGTTCTCGGGCGCGTCGGTCGAGTGCCAGTTGTCGAAACCGATATGAAAGCCGTCCAGGTATTGCTTCCGCCCGGCCGCGATCTGCGCGACGAAGGCCTGCGGCGTGAGGCCCGCCTTTTCGGCCGCGATCATGATGGGCGCGCCGTGCGCGTCGTCGGCGCAGACGAAGTGCACTTCCACGGGGGACCCGTCGTCGTTCGTGCGCATGCGCTGGAAGCGCACCCAGATGTCGGCCTGGATGTACTCCATCATGTGCCCGACATGGAACGGCGCATTGGCGTAGGGCAGGGCGGTGGTGACGAACAGCTTGCGGGTCATGGCCATGATTTTAGGTGGCGCGCCCGGCCGGGCGAGCGGCGCGCCGGTGCGGCGGCAATCACAAGGGGCCCGGTGGCGCATCTGGCGGGCACTGCGCATCGCGTACGCACGGCTGGGCTAGACTCGTTTGCTACCCTTTTCAAAGAGCGCCATGCCTGTCACCGACACCCTCCTGCTCGATGCGCTCAAGACCGTCATCGACCCGAACACCGGCACGGATTTCGTCTCCACGCGCCAGCTGAAAAACCTGCGAATCACCGGCGCCGACGTGGCCTTCGAGATCGAGCTCGGTTACCCGGCGAAGAGCCAGATCGACGCGCTGCGTGCCGCACTCGTAGCGGCGGCGCAGGGCGTGGCCGGGGTGGGCACGGTGCACATCGACATCGCGACCAAGGTCGTGCCGCACGCCGTGCAGCGCGGCGTGCAGTTGCTGCCGAACGTCAAGAACATCGTTGCCGTGGCCTCGGGCAAGGGCGGCGTGGGCAAGAGCACGACGGCCGTGAACCTGGCGCTCGCACTGGCCGCCGAAGGCGCTGCGGTGGGCATCCTCGACGCCGACATCTACGGCCCGAGCCAGCCGATGATGATGGGCCTGAGTGGCCGCCCCGACAGCGCCGACGGCAAGACCATGGAGCCGATGCGCAACTTCGGTGTCGAGGTCATGTCGATCGGCTTTCTGGTCGAGCCCGACCAGGCCATGATCTGGCGCGGCCCGATGGCAACGCAAGCGCTCGAGCAGTTGCTGCGCCAGACGAACTGGGGCGAGCTCGACTACCTGATCGTCGACATGCCGCCGGGCACCGGCGACATCCAACTCACGCTGTCGCAGCGCGTGCCGCTGACCGGCGCGGTGATCGTGACCACGCCGCAAGATATCGCGCTGCTCGATGCGCGCAAGGCCATCAAGATGTTCGAAAAGGTCGGCGTGCCGATCCTGGGCATCGTCGAGAACATGGCGGTGCACGTGTGCTCGCAGTGTGGCCATGTGGAACACATTTTCGGTGCGGACGGTGGCAAGCGCATGGCCGCTGAATTTGCGATGGCCTACCTCGGCGCGCTGCCGCTTTCCATGGCGATCCGCGTCGATGCCGATGGTGGGCACCCGAGTGTGGTTAACGCACCCGACGGCGAGGTCGCCGGCCTGTACAAGGCGATGGCACGCCAGGTCGCCGTGAAGATTTCGCAGCGCGCGAAAGACTTCTCGGCGAAGTTTCCGAGCATCACCATTTCGAAAGACACGTGACCGACTTCAGTTCGAGGCGACGAGACCGGCGCCGGGCCGCCCCAAGGCGGGCTCGACCTCCACGGGGGGTGGCTCGCCGTAGCCGGTGAGCCGGGGGACTTCAATGGGGTACCTTCGCACTGCGCACTCCGGTGTTCGCCCTTGGGGCGGCCCGGCGGGCTTATGAACCTGCTGGACGGCATGCGCTACCTGGTGGCGCTGGAGGCGCACAAGCACTTCGGCCGCGCCGCGAGCGCCTGCCACATCACGCAGCCGGCGCTGTCGAACGCGCTGCGCGCGCTCGAAGCCGAGCTGGGCGTGGCCATCGTGCGGCGCGGCCGCACCTACGCCGGCCTCACCCCTGAAGGCGAGCGCGTGCTCGACAGTGCGAACCGGCTTCTTCGCGAACAGGAGCTGCTGCGCCAGGACCTGCACAGCGAGGTGGGCCGCCCGCGCGGCGCGCTGATGATCGGCGCGGTGCCGACCACGCTGCCGATTGCGGCGCGCTTCGTGGCGCAACTGCAGGCGCGCTACCCCGGCATCACGCCCGTCTTGCGCTCGCTCAGCTCGCCCGAGATCGAAACCGGGCTGGAAAGCCTGTCGCTCGACCTCGGCCTGGGCTACACCGACCGGGGCAGCAAGTTCGCATGCGTGCCTCAATATGTGGAGCAGTACTTCCTGCTGCGCCGCGCAGCCGGCGTCACCAGCGAGAAACGCGGCCCGTTGCAGTTCGGCAAGAAGGTCAGCTGGCACGCTGCCGCCTTGCTGCCGCTGTGCCTGCTGACGCCCGAAATGCACAACCGCACCATCGTCGATGCGGCCTTCGCGGCTGCGGGGGCGCAGCTGAAGCCGGCCATCGAGACCAACTCCATCGTGACCGTGGTGCTGGCCGTGCTCGACGGCCAGGTGTCTGCCGTGATCCCGGGCGCGCTGATGGCGTTGGCGCGTGGCTACCCGGGCCTCGAAGCCTTGCCGCTGCGCGAGCCCGACGTGCGCACGCCGATCGGCTTCATGCATGCCGTCGGCATGCGGCCTTCGCGGGCGCTCGAAGCCGCACTGACGCTGGCGCAAGACGGCGCGTGGCTGCGCCTCGCGGCCACGCATGGAGGCTTGCTCAGCGAGTAGTCGGAACAGGCCCTGACCGTCCCGAGGGTTTGCCCGGCCATTCATTCACGCCGTGAATCGCACGGTTCGTGGAAACAATTGGACACTGCGCCGCCGCCTGCCGGATAGTCTGGCGGGTTTGCCGCTGGAGTCGTTGCCAAGGCGGTGGGGCGCACAGACCACAACAATCGGAGACACAACCCATGACCGCTGGAATCATCACCTCGGGCAACGTGCCCGCGCGCAGCGACGGCAGCCCCGGCTTCCTTGACAAGGAACGCATCATTGCCGGCGCCGGCTTCAACCGCTGGCTCGTGCCGCCTGCGGCGCTGGCCATCCACTTGTGCATCGGCATGGCCTACGGCTTCTCGGTGTTCTGGTTGCCGCTGTCGAAGGCGCTGGGCATCAAGGAAGCCGTGAAGTGCGGCCCCGAGGTCGGTTTCTTCCAAGAGCTGTTCATCACCACCTGCGACTGGAAGATCGCCACGCTGGGCTGGATGTACACCCTGTTCTTCGTGTTCCTCGGCGGCTCTGCCGCCATCTGGGGCGGCTGGCTGGAGCGGGCCGGCCCGCGCAAGGCCGGCGTGGTCAGCGCGGTGTGCTGGTGCGGTGGCATGGTGCTGTCGGCCATCGGCGTGGCCACACACCAGTTCTGGCTGATGATCCTCGGCTCGGGCGTGATCGGCGGCATCGGCCTCGGCCTCGGCTACATCAGCCCGGTGAGCACGCTGATCAAGTGGTTCCCGGACCGGCGCGGCATGGCCACAGGCATGGCGATCATGGGCTTCGGCGGCGGCGCGATGATCGGCTCGCCGCTCGCGGCCGAGCTGATGAAGCGCTTCGCGTCACCCACCGACGTGGGCGTGATGTCCACCTTCCTCGTCATGGCGGCGGTCTACTTCGTCTTCATGATGGCCGGCGCGCTGGGCTACCGCGTGCCGCCGAGCGGCTGGAAGCCTGCCGGCTGGGCGGCCCCTGCCGCGCACGCCAACAACGCCATGATCACGCAGCGCCACGTGCACGTGAAGAAGGTCTGGGGCATTCCGCAGTTCTGGCTCGTATGGATGGTCCTGTGCATGAACGTGTCGGCAGGCATCGGCGTGATCGGCATGGCCAGCCCCATGCTGCAAGAGGTGTTCGGCGGCAACCTGATCGGCGTGGCCAAGAAGTTCGGTGAGCTCGACAAGGCGCAACTCGCGGCCATCGCCGGTGTGGCTGCAGGCTTCACCGCGTTGCTCAGCCTGTTCAACATCGGTGGCCGCTTCTTCTGGGCGACGCTGTCCGACAAGCTCGGCCGCAAGGTCACCTACGTCGTGTTCTTCGTGCTCGGCGGCCTGATGTACGCCAGTATTCCCGGCAGCGCCGGCGCGGGCAGCAAGCTGCTGTTCGTGGCCGCGTTCTGCGTGATCCTGAGTATGTACGGCGGCGGCTTCGCGACCGTGCCGGCCTACCTGGCCGACCTGTTCGGCACGCAGATGGTGGGTGCCATTCACGGCCGCCTGCTCACTGCGTGGGCCACTGCCGGCATCCTCGGGCCGGTGGTCGTGAACTACATGCGCGAGTACCAGCTCGGCCTGGGCCTGCCGCGTGAGCAGGTCTACAACCAGACCATGTACATCCTCGTGGGCATGCTGCTCGTCGGCCTGGTGTGCAACCTGCTGGTGCGGCCGGTGGCCGACAAGTGGTTCATGACCGAGGCCGAACTCGCTGAAGAGAAGCGCCTCGCGCACGACCGCTCGGTCGCGGCCGAGGTCGGTGCGGGTGCCGGCGGTGGCGGCACCACGCCGGTCGCATTGGTGGCGCTGGCATGGGCGGGTGTGGGCATCCCGCTCGCCTGGGGCGTCTACAAGACGCTGATCAACGTCGGCAAGTTCTTCAACTGATCTTCAGTTGATCATCGTTTGACATTCGGCAAGGGCAGGTGCATCGCATGAATCAGGTCGTGGCGTCGGTCAGTGCCGACGAGATGCGCCAGCGCATCAAGCGCAAGAGCCGGCTCAAGGGCCGGCAAGTCGACGATGCATCGCTTGCCGATGTGCGCGCGCTGCTCGGCGTGCGGCCAGCCGAGGGCTGGCCGCGCGACCGGCTCATCGAGCACCTGCACCTGTTGCAAGACAAGTACCTCGGCCTGCACGAGCGCCACCTGGTGGCGCTGGCGCGCGAGACCAACGTGCCGATGGCCGAGGTGTTCGAGGTCGCGACCTTCTATCACCACTTCGAGGTGCTGGCCGACGGTGAAGCGGCCCCGGCCCTCACCGTTCGCGTGTGCGACGGCCTGTCGTGCGAGATGGCGGGTGCGCGCGCCTTGCTGACTCGGCTGCCGGCATTGCTGGGGCCCGATGTGAACGTGATCGCAGCACCGTGCATCGGCCGCTGCGAACAGGCGCCGGCGGTGGCGGTGCACCAGTGCCCGGTGCCGCGCGCGACCGAGGCCAGCGTGCTCGGCGCGGTGCAGCGCCACCTGATCCATCACCCCGCCGCGAGCGCAGTTCAGGCCTTCGAGCCGCAGGCGTTGGCCGAGCGCTCGGTGACCTCGTCCCCGGTGCAGGTGGCGCCAGCCTTCACCGACTACGCCGCGTACGTGGCGGGCGGCGGCTATGTGCTGGCGGCGCAGGCCGTCTCGGGGGCGCACAGCAGCGACGAGCTCGTCAAGACCCTCGAAGACTCGGGCCTGCGCGGCCTGGGCGGCGCGGGCTTCCCGGCCGGGCGCAAGTGGCGCATCGTGCGCGACACCGCCGCGCCGCGCCTGATGGCGGTGAACATCGACGAAGGCGAGCCCGGCACCTTCAAGGACCGCACCTACCTCGAGCGCGACCCGCACCGCTTTCTCGAAGGCGTGATCGTGGCGGCCGCAGCCGTGGGCATCGACGCCTGCTACCTCTACCTGCGCGACGAGTACCACGGCTGCCGCGAGTTGCTGACCCAAGAGCTGGCGAAGCTGCAGGCCGCAGCAAAGTTCAAGCTGCCGCACATCGAACTGCGGCGTGGCGCCGGGGCCTACATCTGCGGCGAAGAGTCCGCGATGGTCCAGAGCATCGAAGGCCAGCGCGGGGAGCCACGGCTGCGCCCGCCGTACATCGCGCAGGTCGGCCTGTTCGGCCGGCCGACGCTGGAACAAAACTTCGAGACGCTGTACTGGGTGCGCGACATCGTGCAGCACGGGGCGGGCTGGTTCAGCGGCTTCGGGCGGCATGGCCGCAAAGGGCTGCGCAGCTTCTCGGTCAGCGGCCGCGTCAAGCAGCCGGGCGTGAAGCTGGCGCCGGCGGGCATCACCGTCACCGAACTCATCGACGAATATTGCGGCGGCATGCTCGACGGCCACACGCTCTACGCCTACCTGCCCGGTGGCGCGTCCGGCGGCATCCTCCCGGCGAGCCTGGCCGACATACCGCTCGACTTCGACACCTTGCAAGCTTACGACTGCTTCATCGGCTCGGCTGCGGTGATCGTGCTCAGCCAAGCCGACAAGGCCCGCGACGCCGCGCTCAACATGATGAAGTTCTTCGCGCACGAGAGCTGCGGCCAGTGCACGCCGTGCCGCGTGGGCACCGACAAGGCCGCCACGCTGATGCAGGCGGCCGTGTGGGACCAGGCGACCCTGGCCGACCTCGGCGACGTGATGGTCGATGCATCGATCTGCGGCCTCGGCCAGGCCGCACCGAATGCGATGCGCAGCGTGCAGAAGCACTTCGCCCACGAGATCGCCAAAGGCACCGCATGAACGCACCCGCAACACTCGCGCAACTGACTGCTGCCACCGTCGAGCTGAAGATCGACGGCCGCACCGTCACCGCGCTCGAAGGCGAAACGATCCTGAGCGTGGCGCGGCGCGAGGGCGCAAGCGTCCCCACGTTGTGCTTCAAGGATGGCTACCGCCCCGACGGCAACTGCCGCGCCTGCGTGGTCGAGGTCAAGGGCGAGCGCGTGCTCGCCCCGAGCTGCTGCCGCAATGTGGCCAAGGGCATGGAAGTCACGACCGACTCAATCCGCGCCCGCAAGAGCCAGAACATGGTGCTCGAGATGTTGCTCGCCGACCTGCCCGAGCAAGGCTTCAAGTGGGTCGACGGGGATGCCGCGCGGCCGCACGGCGAGTTGAGCGAGTGGGCCCATCAGGCAGGCGTGACGGTTCGCCCCGCGCTGCGCGCCTTGCAGCGCGCGCCGGTCGCGCCCGACCTGTCGCACCCGGCGATGGCGGTGAACCTCGACGCCTGCATCCAGTGCACGCGCTGCATCCGCGCCTGCCGCGAAGAGCAGGTGAACGACGTGATCGGCATGGCCATGCGCGGTGCCCACAGCGAGATCGTCTTCGACCTCGGCGACAAGATGGGCGACAGCACCTGTGTCGCCTGCGGCGAATGCGTGCAGGCTTGCCCGACCGGCGCACTGATGCCCAAGACGGCCATCGGCACGCAGGTGGTCGACAAGAAGGTCGACTCCGTGTGCCCGTTCTGCGGCGTCGGCTGCCTGCTGACCTACAACGTGCGCGACAACGCCATCGTCAGCGTCGATGGCCGCGACGGCCCGGCCAACCACAGCCGCCTGTGCGTGAAGGGCCGCTTCGGCTTCGACTACGCGAGCCACCCGCAGCGCCTGACCACTCCGCTCATCCGCAAGGCCGGCGTGCCGAAGGACGACAAGGCCGTGCCGAACCCGGCCGACTGGTCCGAGGTGTTCCGCGAGGCCACCTGGGCCGAGGCACTCGACTTCTCAGCCGGCCAGTTGCGTGGCCTGCGTGACACCTGTGGCCCCAAGTCTCTCGCCGGCTTCGGCTCGGCCAAGGGCAGCAACGAAGAGGCCTACCTGTTCCAGAAGCTGGTGCGCACCGGCTTCGGCAGCAACAACGTCGACCACTGCACACGGCTGTGCCATGCGTCCAGCGTGGCGGCCTTGCTCGAAGGCGTGGGCTCGGGTGCGGTCAGCAACCCGGCGGGCGATGTGGAGCATGCCGAGCTGATCTTCATCATCGGCTCCAACCCCACGTCGAACCACCCGGTGGCGGCCACGTGGATGAAGAACGCCGCGCAGCGCGGCGCCAAGATCGTGCTCGCCGACCCACGCCGCACCGACATCGCCCGCCACGCCTGGCGCACGCTGCAGTTCAACGCCGACACCGACGTGGCGATGCTCAACGCGTTGATCCACGTCGTGATCGAAGAGGGCCTGACCGACGCGCGCTTCATCAACGAGCGCGTGGCCAACTTCGAGGCACTGAAGGAGAACGTGCGCGGCTACAGCCCCGAGGCCATGGAGCCGATCTGCGGCATTCCGGCCGCCACCTTGCGCGAGGTGGCGCGTGCCTTCGCGACCGCCAAGAGCGCGATGATCCTGTGGGGCATGGGCATCAGCCAGCACGTGCACGGCACCGACAACGCGCGCTGCCTGATCGCGCTGGTCAGCGTCACCGGGCAGATCGGCAAGCCCGGCTCCGGGCTGCACCCGCTGCGCGGCCAGAACAACGTGCAGGGGGCGAGCGACGCGGGTCTGATACCGATGATGTTCCCGAACTACCAGCGCGTGGACAACCCGGCGAACCATGCCTGGTTCGAAACGTTCTGGAACACCAAGCTCGACGCCAAGCCCGGCTACACGGTCGTCGAGATCATGCACAAGGCGCTTGCGCCCGACAGCGACCCGCACAAGGTGCGCGGCATGTACATCATGGGCGAGAACCCCGCGATGAGCGACCCCGACCTGAACCACGCGCGCCATGCGCTCGCCTCGCTCGACCACCTCGTCGTGCAGGACATCTTCATGACCGAAACCGCCTGGCTCGCCGACGTGGTGCTGCCCGCCAGCGCCTGGCCCGAGAAGGGCGGCACCGTCAGCAACACCGACCGCATGGTGCAGATGGGCCGCCGTGCGGTGGACATGCCGGGCGATGCGCGGCAAGACCTGTGGATCATCCAGCAGCTCGCCACCCGCATGGGCCTCCAGTGGAACTACGAAGGCGCCGACTCGGGCGCGGCGGCCGTGTTTGAGGAGATGCGCCAGGCCATGCACGGCGTGATTGCCGGCATCACCTGGGAACGGCTGGAGCGCGAAGACAGCGTCACCTACCCGTGCCTGTCGGCGGACGACCCGGGTCAGCCGATCGTCTTCCACGACACCTTCCCGACCGCCGATGGCCGCGTGAAGCTGGTGCCGGCCGACATCATCCCCGCCGACGAGCGGCCCGATGCGAGCTTCCCGTTCGTGCTGATCACCGGCCGCCAGCTCGAGCACTGGCACACCGGCAGCATGACGCGCCGTGCCAGCGTTCTCGATGCGCTCGAGCCGCTGGCCACGGCATCGATGAACGGTGCCGATCTGGCCGACATGGGCCTGGCTCCCGGCGACGTGGTCACGCTGCGCTCGCGCCGGGGCGAGGTGGCTCTGCACCTGCGCCGCGACGACGGCACACCGCGCGGCGCGGTGTTCGTTCCTTTCGCGTACTACGAAGCGGCCGCCAACCTGATGACGAATGCCGCGCTCGACCCTTTCGGCAAGATCCCCGAGTTCAAGTACTGCGCGATCCAGGTGCTGGCGGGTGGCACGCCGATGGCCAGCGCCGGGTATGGAACCGGCGCCTCCTGACCCCGCCCGGGGCATGCGGCTCACGAGCGCCGCAGCCCCGCTCACGCACGAGATCGAGGTGCGTGACGAGTTCGGGGCGGTGCGGCGCATCGCCATTCCCGCCGAGCGCGCGCTGACCGTGTTCGTCGACAAGCGCGAGCTCGTCACGTTGATGACGCTGGGCGCATCGCCCGAGCTGCTGGTGCTGGGGTACCTGCGCAACCAGCGGCTCGTCGACGCCGCGTCCGACATCGAATCGATCACCGTCGACTGGGACGTGGGCGCCGCCGCCGTCAACACCCGCGCCGGCATCGAGCGCTTCGATGAGAAAACAGCGAAGCGTGTGGTCACCACCGGCTGCGGCCAGGGCACGGTTTTCGGCGACCTGATGAGCGAGGTCGACACGCTTCAACTTCCCTCGGCCGACCTGCCCGAGGCCCGCCTCAGCCAGGCCGCGCTCTACGGCCTGCTGAATGCGATGCGCGTGCAAGAGAGCACCTACAAGTCGGCCGGCTCGGTGCACGGCTGCGCGCTCTTCAGGCAAGACGAATTGCTGATGTTCGTGGAAGACGTGGGCCGCCACAACGCGATCGACACCATCGCCGGCTGGATGTGGCTGAACGGCCTGTCGGGGCACGACAAGGTCTTCTACACAACCGGGCGTTTGACGAGCGAGATGGTCATCAAGGCCGCGCAGATGGGCGTGCCGGCGGTGGTGTCCCGCAGCGGCATTACCCAGATGGGGCATGCGCTCGGCGTGCAACTCGGCATGGCGCTCTTCGGCCGGGCCATGAACCGGCACTTCATCTGCTACAGCGGCTTCGCGCGCTTCGACGCCGAGCCCGAGCCGAAACCCGCCCTCAGAACCTGAGCCTGCGTCTGGGTTTCAGGCGATGCGCGCCAGATCGCGCAGCACGGTGGGCCCGGCGCGGCGCTCGATCTCGGCCAGCAGCGGCTTGTTCCAGCCGAGCATGAACAGCCCCTCGGCCACCACGAACATCGGCCCGATCAACAGGCCGATGATGTCGTCGACGAACGCGGGCTTCTTGCCTTCGTACCAGTGGCCGATGAACTGGATTGCCCAGCCTGCCACGAACGTGCCCACGCTCCAGCCCAACCACGCCGCGGTGGTGCTGCGAGCAGCCGCATGGCCGAGAAACACCAGGATGCCGACCCCTGCGCTGACGGCCGTGCCGAGCACGAGGTCGCCGCGCGTCAGGTACCAGGCGGCGGCGGCGGCGAACATCAGCCAGGCCGGGCTCAGCGCCAACCCGCCGAGCGCGAATTCGGGCCGGGCGAACAGCGCCCCGACGCCGAAGACGATCATCGGCACGCCGATGAAGTGGCTGATGATGTTGCGCTGGTCGCGGTGGTACTTGGCGTACTGGGCCAGCAGGTCGGTGGCGGCGCGCATGGCAGGCCTTTCAACGATGAACTCAAACCTGATGGTAGGCCAAACCCGGTCGCTCTGTCACACCGCAGCCACGGGGCCGGGGCCACCCGCTCCCTACAATCGCGCACCTTCCGCGAGCCGAGAGACCGCCCCGATGAGCATCAAGAGTGACAAGTGGATCCGCCGCATGGCCGAACAGACCGGCATGATCGAGCCGTTCGAGCCGGGGCAGGTGCGCGTGGGCGGCGACGGCCAGAAGATCGTGAGCTACGGCACCAGCAGCTACGGCTACGACATTCGCTGCGCACCCGAGTTCAAGGTGTTCACGAACATCTACAGCACGGTGGTCGACCCGAAGAACTTCGACGAGAAGAGCTTTGTCGATATCGAGGCCGATGTCTGCATCATCCCGCCCAACAGCTTCGCGCTGGCGCGCACGATCGAGTACTTCCGCATCCCGCGCAACGTGCTGACCATCTGCCTGGGCAAGAGCACGTATGCGCGCTGCGGGATCATCGTCAACGTCACGCCGTTCGAGCCCGAGTGGGAAGGCTTCGTGACGCTGGAGTTCAGCAACACCACGCCGCTGCCCGCTAAGATCTATGCCGGCGAGGGCTGCGCGCAGGTGCTGTTCTTCGAGAGCGACGAAGTCTGCGAAACCAGCTACAAGGATCGCGGCGGCAAGTACCAGGGCCAGCGCGGCGTGACCTTGCCCAAGGCATAAGGAGAACACCATGAAATGGGAAGGCAACCGCGAGAGCAGCAACGTCGAAGACGCGCGCGACAGCAGTGGCAGCGGGGGCGGTGGCGGCTTCGGCCTGGGCGGGCGCAGCATCGGCGTCGGCTCCATCGTCATCGCGCTCGTGGGCGGCTGGATCTTCGGCATCAACCCGTTGACCATTCTGGGCGTGCTCAGTGGCGGCGGGGGCAGCGCGCCGGTCACGCAGCAGGCCCCGGCGCACGCGCCGCCTGCAAACGACCCGACGTCGAAGTTCGTCTCGACCGTGCTGGCGAGCACCGAAGACACCTGGACCGCCCAGTTCCAGGCCATGGGTGCGGCCTACCAGGCGCCCAGGCTCGTGCTGTATCGCAACGCCTACCCCACGGCCTGCGGCCAGGGCCAGGCGGCGATGGGGCCGTTCTATTGCCCGGGCGACAAGAAGGTGTACCTCGACCTGGGCTTCTTCGACACGATGCGTTCGCGCCTCGGCGCACCGGGCCAGTTCGCGCAGGCGTACGTGATTGCGCACGAGGTCGGCCACCATGTGCAGGACCTGATGGGCATCACCGGCAAGGTCGACGCGATGCGCGGCCGCACGACCGAGGCGCAGCAGAACGCGCTGAGCGTGCGCGTCGAGTTGCAGGCCGACTGCTTCGCCGGAATCTGGGCGCACGACTCGCAGCAGAGCAAGCAGTGGCTGGAGGCCGGCGACATCGAATCGGCATTGAACGCGGCCACACAGATCGGCGACGACACGCTGCAGCGCAAGTCGCAGGGGCAGATCGTGCCGGAGAGCTTCACGCACGGCACCAGCGCGCAGCGCGTGAGCTGGTTCAAGCGCGGCTACACCAGCGGCAACGTGAAAGAGTGCAACACGTTCGAGGCGCGCCAGCTCTGACGGTACCCCCATGGCCGGGCTTCGCCCGACCCGCTCCCCGAGGGGGTTCAAGCAAAGTGGCATAGTCACATTTGCTTGCGCCTGCTCAGGTCAGCCCAGCACCACGGCCCAGTCGCACCGCAGCCGCCCACGGCGGTGCCAGTGGCGGCGCAGCGCGACGTAGAGCCCGGGCAGGAAGATCATCGCCAGGCAGGCCGGTTCGACCCAGGGCCAGCCCAGCACCAGCACCACCGGGCCGCCGACCCAGCCGATCAGCCACAGCGTCAGCACGGTGTCCCAGAGGTTCTTCTCGACCGGGCGCTGGCGCGCGTGGCGCAAATGCCAGAGGCGCAGTTCGTGATGCTGGTCCAGGGTCATGGCGCGCTCCCGGGTGACGACGAGTTCAACAAGTATCGGCACTCTGGCGCGCGGTTGAATCCCCATCTCGTGGGAAAGGTCGGCGCGGTGGTGGTGAATGCAGCGCACTTCGCGCCGCCGCGACAACGTCTCGCGACATGGTTGCGGCACCCGTCGCAGCGCGCTGGGCGTTGCGCGGAGTGCTGGGCACAGTCGTGGCCACGGCGAGCGAGGGCTTGCCGAAACCACCGCCACCGGAGCCCCCCATGACCCCACGCAAACGCCTCGTTCCGCAGCCCGCTCACCTGCTCGCCGGGCAGGGCATTCGGCAGCCGGCTCACCTGCTCGCCGGGCTGGTGTGCACCTTGGCGCTCGTCTCGGCGCCGTTCGCGGCGCACGCTGCCGACCTGACCGTTCTCGTCGACAACGTGGCCAGCGATGCCGGGCAGGTGCTGGTCGGCGTGTTCGACCAGGCTGAAACCTTCCCGCGCGCCATGCTGCGCGGCGAGCGCGCCCCGGCCAGCACGCGTGATGCCAGCGGCCGCGTCAAGCTCGTCTTCACCGGCCTGGCGCCGGGCCGCTACGCGCTGTCGGCGTTCCACGACCTCGACGACAACGGCAAGCTCAACGCCAACGTGATGGGCCTGCCGACCGAGCCCTATGGCTTCTCGCGCGATGCACGCGGCAACTTCGGCCCGCCGGCCTTCGCCGACGCCGCAGTCGATATGCCGGAGGCCGGCCTGACCGTCACGGTTCGGGTTCAGTGAGGCCGCGATGAAAAGCCCCCACACCCCTGTGAACCCCACCCGCCGCGACGCACTTCGCGCCGTGTCGGCACTCGGCCTCGCCGGCCTGTCGCTGCGTGCGCGCGCCGATGCGGGTACCGCGCCCAGCCCCTGGCGGCGCATGTACGCGCCGCTCGACGGCAGCATCGCCAGTGGCTTGCAGGGCCGGCTCGCGACCGAGTCCATCCCCATCGAGGGCAAGCTGCCCGCCGGCCTGCAGGGCACGCTCTACCGTACCGGGCCGGCGCGCTTCAAGCTCGGCAACACGCAGCACACGCACTGGTTCGATGGCGACGGCATGGTGCAGGCCTTCCGCCTGCAAGACGGCCGCGCCAGCCACCTCGGCCAGTTGCTGCGCACGCCGAAGCTGATCGAGGAAGAAGCGGCCGGCCGCTTCGTCTACCCCGGCTACGGCTCGGCCGTCGAAGGCACCCACGCGCCGCGCAGCGCCGACGCGGTGAACACCGGCAACATCAACCTGCTGGCCATGAACAACGGGCGCGAGCTTTACACGTTGTGGGAGGGCGGCTCGGCCTTGCAGATCGACCCCGACACGCTGGCCGCGAAGGGCTTCAAGGCCTGGTCGCCGGAGACGGCCGGCGCGCCGTTCTCGGCCCACCCGCGGCGCGCGCCCGACGGCACCGTGTGGAGCTTCGGCTATGCCTCCGGCAGCGGCAAGCTCATCGTCTACGAGATCGGGGCCGACGGCCGGTTGAAGCGCCAGACCGTGCTCGACGCGCCGCAGGCCGACATGGTTCATGACTTCGCCATCACCGAGAACCACCTCGTGTTCCTGCTGATGCCGATCAAGCTGAAGGACGGTGTGGCACCTATGGGCAGCCTCGACCGGTTCGAGTGGAAGAGCGACGCGCCGCTGATCGCGTGGGTCGTGCGCAAGGCCGACTTCGCGGTGAAGCGTTTCGAACTGCCGAACGGTGGCGTGTTCCACATCGGCAACGCGTGGGAAGAGGGCGGCGTGCTGCGCCTGGGCTACGCGCGCTACACCCGCTTCCTGGAGCACCTGCATGCGCTCGACCTGACGCAGCCGGCGAACACGCCCGAGAAGCTGGCGCACTGGGCGCAGGTGGAGCTGAACCTCGCGCAGGGCACGGCACGGCAGGTCGACACCGCGCTCACGGCGGTCGAGTTCCCGAGCTTCGACACGCGCCGCATTGGCTTGCGCACCGAGACCCTGGTGCTGATGCAGCGCCGTGGCAACGCCGGCATGCTGGCCCTGCAAGGCGTGGACACCGTGCTCGCGCTGCGCGGCGAGCGCACGCAGCACTTCCAGTACGGCGCGGGTTGGCTCGCCGAAGAGCATGTGTTCGTGCCGCGCAATCCAGCCACTTCGGCCGAGGGCGATGGCTGGGTGTTGGGCACCGCGTACGACACGGCCCGCGGGCGCACAGCGCTGCACGTGTTCGAGGCCGCGCGCCTGGCCGACGGCCCCGTGGCGCGCCTGCTGTTGCCTTACGGCCTGCCCCTCGGGTTGCACGGCCAGTTCGTGGCCGCATGACGGCGGCTGAGGCCAGCACGGCTCACACGTCCACGAACAGCACCGCAACAAGCAAGGTCGCGGTGTAGAGAACGGTCTGAACCGACGCACGCAACAGCGTCGCCCACCAGCGCCCGCCGTAGACGCGTTTCACGGCAAGCAGCGCGTAGGCCGGTATCGCGATGAAGGCCACGACGTTGAGCCAGACCCACGGCGTGGCCACCGCCATCAGCATCAGGAACCAGAGCGCGTGCAGGTGCAGCGCGAACACCAGGTGCTCGGTGTAGCGCATGTGACGGTTCAGGTAGCTGAGCTTGAGCCAGATCGCGAAGGTCGGCAGCAGCAGGAACATGGCCGTGCCCCAGTGCGAGATGAAGCGCTCGGGCAAATCGCGGGCCTGGCGCGCCACGGCCTTCGGGTCGCAACAGGCCGAGCGTGCGCCAGAGCGCGCCTTCGGCCGCGAGAGTGCTGCCGCCGAACTGCTGCGCGAACTCGCGCAGCGTGGGCGGGTGCAGGCTCGTCTCCTGGCCACAGAAGCTGCAGTAGTTCGGCCTGACCACGCCCAGCGACTGGCCGCAGTTGCGGCAGCGCTGCATGGCTCGTTCAGTACGTACCGGGCAGCAGGATGCCTTTGTCCACGGTGCGAATGTCGGTGTGGCCGCAAAACGCCATCGTCACGTCGAGTTCCTTGTAGATGATCTCGAGCGCCTTCGTCACGCCGGCCTCGCCCATCGCGCCCAGGCCGTAAAGGAACGCGCGGCCGATCAGCGTGCCCTTCGCGCCGAGCGCCACGGCCTTGAGCACGTCCTGCCCGGAGCGGATCCCGCCGTCCATCCAGACCTCGATGTTCTTGCCCACCGCCTGCGCGATCTGCGGCAGCGCCTTGATGCTCGACGGCGCGCCGTCGAGCTGGCGGCCGCCGTGGTTGCTGACGACCATCGCGTCGGCACCGCTCTCGACCGCCAGGCGCGCGTCTTCCTCGTCCATGATGCCCTTCAGGATGAGCCGCCCGCCCCAGCGCTTCTTGATCCATGCCACGTCGTTCCAGTCGAGCTTGGGGTCGAACTGCTCTTTCGTCCAGGTGCCCAGCGAGCTCATGTCGCTCACGCCCTTGGCGTGGCCGACGAGGTTGCCGAAGCTGTGGCGTTTGGTGCCCGCCATGCCCAGGCACCAGCGCGGCTTCATCATCAGGTTGATGATGTTGGCAAGCGTCGGCTTGGGCGGCGCTGTCAGGCCGTTCTTCAGGTCTTTGTGGCGCTGGCCCATGACCTGCAGGTCGAGCGTGAGCATCAGCGCGCTGCAGTTGGCCGCCTTGGCGCGGTCCATCAGGCGTTCCATGAAGTCGCGGTCGCGCATCCAGTAGAGCTGGAACCAGAACGGCGCCTGGGTGGCGGCCGCAATGTCTTCGATCGAGCAGATGCTCATCGTGCTGAGCGTGAACGGAATGCCGAACTTCTTCGCTGCCACCGCCGCCAGCATCTCGCCGTTGGCATGCTGCATGCCGGTCAGGCCGGTGGGCGCAATTGCCACGGGCATGATGGCGTCGGTGCCGGCCAGGGTGGTGCGCAGCGTGCGGTTGTCCATGTTCACGGCCACCCGCTGGCGCAGCTTGATGCCCTGGAAGTCGGCCTCGTTCGCGCGGTAGGTGCCCTCGGTGTAGGAGCCGGAATCGGCGTAGTCGTAGAACATGCGCGGCACGCGCTTTTGCGCGAGCACACGCAGGTCTTCGATGTGGGTGATCACGGGCATGGTGGCTCCGACTCCGGTCTGGTTGTGGCCATGCTAACGGCGGACATCGAGGCGCAGCGCGAAAAATGACGGGTGCCGAGCTGAAGCGCGCCCGGCAGCACGCGCTGGAAAACCCTCGAACAAGGGGTTGTGACGCGTTGGCTTGTTGCGAACACTCCGCGGAAGGGGCCCGTCGGGCCTTCCAAACGGAGGAGACACGTGATGAAACTGACTCAACTGGTCGCCGCGCTCGCCGCTGGCCTGGGGTTCGGAGCCGCCGGCGCCGCAACGACGCCCGACTACTACAACATGCTCAACGGCAACACCGGCTCGTACCAGTATTGGGACGAAACCTACAGCGGTGCGGGCTGCGTGACCTGCAGCAATGCCCCGCTGACTGGCGGCAAAGGCGACCTGACCGACGGCGTGATCGCGACCACCAACTGGTTCGTGGCCGAAGCGCCCGCAGGCAACGGGCCCTATGTGGGCTGGACGCTCGACCCGACCATCACCTTCCACTGGAACTCGGCCACCGCCATCTCTTCGGTGACCTTCTACTTCGACGATGCCAACGGGGCCGGCGGCGTCAGCTCGCCCACTGGCGTCGTGGTCGACGGCACCGGCTTCGCCATTGCCGACCCGGCCGGCTCGGCACCGTTCTCGTTCACGGCCAGCGGCCTGTCGTTCAACGGAACCGACCTCGTGGTCACGCTCAACCGCGGCAACCAGTGGGTGTTCCTCAGTGAAGTCGAGTTCAACAACACTGCGGCCATTCCTGAACCCGGCACGTATGCGTTGATGCTGGCCGGCCTGGGTGCCATGGCTGCCGTTGCGCGGCGCCGCCAGGCTCGCTGAACGGGGCTGCACCAGCCAGTAAAAAAGGGCGCCGTCGGCGCCCTTTTTCGTTGGTGCCCCGGCGTCGACTTTCCGACACCGGGGCTTGCCAGCCATGCGGCGAGTCAGGCGCGGCGGCGGCGGGCCACGAAGCCCACGGCGCCCAGGCCGGCCAGCATCAACGCATACGTGCCGGGTTCCGGAATCGCGCCGACCGTCTTGATGCTGTCGATGGCGATCGCGTTGGTCCCGCCATCGGTCAACGACGCGGTGAACGTGTACGCGTCGCGCAAGCGCACTTCGTCGAAGCCGCCGCCCGAGAAGCCGAGCCAGGTGCCCGATACCTGCGACAAGCTGCCGCTTTGCACCACGCTGCCGTTGTTCGCCAGTTCGTAGTACACAGAGTGCGCGCCGGGGCCGAAGCCGCTGCCGACGATGAAGCTCATGTCGCTGAAATCGGAGCCGTCTTGCATCGTGATCGAGGTGTAGCCATTGTCGCCACCGTTCGGGTACCAGACGAAGTTGCCCACGCCTCCGACGTAGGGCGTGGCAGTCGTCCAGATGTCGTTGATCTCGCCGTTGATCTGGGTCACCGTGATGCCGTCTTCGGTGTACGTCGCGCCGTAGTTGGTGCTGCTGCCGATGCTTTAGAAGCCGTTGAAGTGGGCGGGGCTGCCGATGAAATCCGTGGTCTCGACAACGGCCGCTTGCGCGGCGCCCATGGACAGGGCGGCAAGCGAAATGGCGGCAACGATTTGGGTGATTTTCATGATGTCCTTGGCGGTTGTTTTTGGTTCACTGGCTGCATGTTTCCCAACGCAGTTCAGCAAGTGTCCGGGCTCGGTCGGTGCGTGCGAACCCCGTGCTTGCGGGCCGGGCGAACAGGGGGGATTCGCGGGGCGGCGGAGCGCCAACTAGTGCCTTGTCATGCGGGCTCGATTCAACACGAAACGGGACCCGATGCCGGCGCGGCGTGAACTGCGGCACACAACGATAAGGGGCGCCCGAGGCGCCCGTTGTGATGCATATCCGAAAGCGTTCAGGCGCGTTTGCGGCGCGGCGTGAAATTGAGCTGCACGGTGGCCTTGATGGGCGCGCTTCCGACCTGCAAGCGCTGGTTCGGCTGCTCCTGCAACTGGTCCGGGTGCCACAGGCTGACTTCGGCCGCGCTGTCGGGCACGCCGTCGATCACGGCCACGCCGCTGGCGTCGGTTTTCGCGAACCAGGGGGTGGCACTCACCTAGACCTGGCCGCGCATCGAGCCGTGGATGTGGCAGCCCAGGCCGATGGCGCCGGCAGCATCGACCTTCACCTCGGCCGCCGACACGCCACTGCGCTTGCGCGGCGCGGTTTGCGGCTTGTGCACATCGACGATCACCGCGCCCTCGATGCCGTCGAGCCGCAGTTCGAAGTTCTTCACCGCCGGCACGCTGCCGAGCGGCCCGTTGGCGGTGGAACGCACATGGTGGTCGAAGCTGTCGCGGTTCACGAAGCGCAGTGTGCTGCCCACCGGCACCACGGTCAGGAACGGCACGAAGCGCGCGCCTTCCTGGGTGATGACCACGGGGGCCGGTGCAGCCACCGCCACCGCCTTGCTGCTTGCCTCGACCAGCACGACCACATCTGGAACGGGCTTGCCGTCCTTGTCGGTCACCAGCATCTGGATCTGCCCGGCGTGCGCCGCGACGGCACCTAAAAGCAGGCCGGCCGCAGTGCCGCGCAGGAAGGCGAGGAGGGCGATTTTCATGCGGCGCATCATCCGGCCGCGATGGCCTGCGGCGGTGTCAGTGAGCGAACTGCAGCGACACGTAGCCGCCGGTCTGGTGCGTGTGGCCGACGATGTTGCCGAGGTCCACGTATGCGGCGGTGACCGACACGTTCTTGTTCGGCGCCCAGGCGACGAACAGGTCTTTCCAGGCCTGCTCTTCGAAGGCCGCGCCGGCCAAGGCCAGGTTGTTCGGCTTGAAGCGCACTTCGGAGCCGACGGCCAGGTTGCGCCGCAGCAGCCACGCGAGCGACAGCTCGGGCTTGATGCTGTAGCCGCTGCGGTCTGCAGAACCGAAGCCGAGCAGGCCGTTCTGGTTTGCCTTCGTCGCACGCAGCGTGCCGTTCACCAGCGCGCCGTGCGCCAGGAACAGCTTGGTCGCGCTGACGTAGAGGTCGACGCCGCTGCGCCTGGCATCGACCGAATCGAGCACGCCGCCGACCGCCGGCCCGGGGTTCACGCGCTTGAACTGCGCGCCCACGGCCACCTGCGGCATCAGCGTGTCGGTATCGAGCACCGCGTCGCCGGCCACGCGCCACTTGACGCCGACGATGTCGAACTTGAGCGTGGTGTCGGGCACCACGACGCTGGCGTTGAACTCTTGCCTTGCAACCGACAGTTCGACCCGGTCGAACAGGCCCACGGCGGCGCCGTAAGTGGTCAACGCGTAGTCCTGCGTCGAGGCACGGGTCACGAACGCGGTGGCCCCGAATTCGCCTTGGGTCGCGTAGCTGCCGATCACGGCCCACGGCGTGAGGCCGCCACCAGCCGCACCGTCGATGCTGCTCACGCCGCCGGTCAGCAGTAATTTGCCGTTGCCCATCGCAGGAACGCCGGGGCTGTTGGGTGGGGTCACCGGGGGTGTCGTCGGCGGCGTGGCCTGTGCATGTGCGGCGCCTGCGCGCAGACACGCCGGCAACACGAGGGTCGGCAGCGCCAGAGACAAGCGGTCAAGGAAACGGTCTCGTGTCATGGGGCTAACGGCTGTTGGAAGGCCTTCGTTGAACACGAGGGAGCAAAGCTGAATATCTGCAGCAGTCGCCCGGTGTTGAGACCATGCCTACCGGGACGATGACGTGTCGGCGTCGAACAGAGGCAGGTTGTAGCTGGCGCGCGGTTCATGCACGGCATGCGCCGCGCTGGCTGTGGCCTCGTCGCCCGCATGCGGGCGACGAGGCGCAACCAGATCGGCGAGCTTCGCCAATGCGCCCGCGCGCACCCCCAGCAGGCGCAGCCGGCGCGTCAGGTCGACCCGCTTCAGGCACTCGCCGGCCGCGCGCCGGATGCTGCGCGCGTCCATCGTGTGGGCGGGCAGCGTGAGGTCGCGCGTGACCGACTTGAAGTCATCGAAGCGCAGCTTGATGCCGATGGTCTTGCTCGCATAGCCCTTGCGCGCCAGGTCACCGGCGAGTTGCACGCACAGCTCGGTGAAGATCGCGCCGAGCGCGGCCTTGTCGCGCACTGCGTGCAGGTCGCGCTCGAAGGTCGTTTCGCGGCTGATCGAGCGCGGTTCGCTGTAGGTGACCACCGGCCGCTCGTCGCGCCCGTGCGAGGCCTCGTTCAGCCACGCGCCGAAGCTCTTGCCGAAGTGGCCGATCAGGAACTGCGGCTCGGCCGCAGCCACATCGCCGATGGTGTGGATGCCCAAAGCGGCGAGCTTCGCGCTCGCCTTCGGGCCGATGCCGTTGACCTTCTTCGCGGCCAGCGGCCAGATGCTCGTGGGAATGTCTTCGAGCCCGAGCAGCGTGATGCCGTTCGGCTTGTCCAGCTCCGAGCACAACTTGGACAGCAGCTTGTTCGGCGTCACGCCGATCGAGCACGTGAGGCCGGTGGCGGTGAACACGGCGTCCTTCAGTTGCTGTGCTGCTGCGCGGCCGGCGTCGGCCTGCGCGCCGGGCAGGTCGGTCAGGTCGATGTAGATCTCATCGATGCCCCGGTCCTCGACCAGCGGCGCCAGCGTGCGCACGGCGGCCTTGAACAGGCGCGAGCAATGGCGGTAGGCATCGAAGTCGACCGGCAGCAGCACCGCGTCGGGCGCGAGCGCGGCCGCCTTCATCACGCCCATGCCGGAATGCACGCCGAGGGCTCGCGCCTCGTAGGTGCTGGTGGTGATGACGCCCCGGCCCGCGTAGTCGCGCAGCCGCGCATAACGGCGCGTGCCGTCGGGTTGCACTTCGGGTTGATGGCGCCGCCCACCGCCGATCACGACCGCGTGGCCGCGCAGGTCGGGGTAGCGCAGCAACTCGACGGAGGCGTAGAACGCATCCATGTCGAGGTGGGCGATCAGGCGCTGGGCGGGCGCGGGCATGGGGGGTTCGGTGGTGTGTTGAGGCGACAAGCTGTCGATCCATCCAGTATCGCGGATCATCTACAGCTTGTCGGCCCGAACGAACGCGTTCGAGGCCTCGACGCCTTTCGACAGCGCCCGGTTCAGGATCGCGGCCAACCGCACTCCGCCTTTCTGGAGTTGCGCGGGGATGGTGGCTACCGCAGCGTCGATGTAGTCGTCGGTCAATGTGACCGGCGCCGTGTCGGCGTTCGCCGCGCCGCACGCGAAGCCGGGCAGCCGGCCGTAGGCGGTGTCGACCGCGACGCTGTACGAGTCTTGCAGCCATGCCGTGACCGGTCCCTTGCGCCAGGCCTGCTTCTGCGCGGCGGTGATCTGGGCGGCCAGTGCCGCCGCGATCTGTGCCTCGTTCTGGCCGTCGAAGCCCTGGCCCGTGAATGCGCGCGCCACGAAGTCGTTGTCCCACACCGAATGAAGGTTGGCGCGGCCGTTCCAGGTGCCGGTCAGCTTGATCGCGTTGCCGCCGGCGTCGTCGTGGTCGGCGGCATGCAGCGGCTGGTGAACGTCCGCCGCGAGGTGCGCGATCACCTGCAGCGCGAAGCGCCTGGCGGCAAGCGTGCTGCCGGGGTCCGCCAGCACGAGGGCGTGGCGCCGCAGTTGCACCGACGCACAGTTGCCGCCCGCGCAATAGGCGGCTCGGGGCACGCTGGCCGCGCACGCGGGGCGGTTGTCGTAGTGCCACGCCTTCGAGCCGGTGATGGCATGCTCCAACTCGTCCCTGTGAATGTCGAGGTCGAGCGACGCGCCCGCGAGTTCGTCAGTGCCGAGAATGGCTTTGACCTGGGCCTGTGCGGAAGGCGCCAGAAGTTGATACGCGATCAGTGCCGTCAGGCGGTGGCCCTGGCTGCCCCAGGCCGCAGCGTTGTGCGCGGGCAGGGCGAGTGCGATCAGCAGCACGGCCCATGCAAGCGGTGCTTTGCAACGGAATGAGTTCATGGTTCGCTTTGCGGTTCGGCGGTCGGCTCGATCTTCTGCTGCCTGCGGCCCTGAAGCAACGCATGGGCGAATGCCACAATGAAATCGACCCCCACCCACTTAACACACCAGGAGCCGGACTTGCTCGACATCGAGGTCGCCACCAGCGACGCAGCGCGCATTCGCCATGCCACCAGAGACGAGTTGTCGCTCGCGCTGATGGACGCGCGCAACCACACGCTGCGCTGGGTCGCCGCGTGTGAAGACGCTCGCCAGGCCGATGCGCACCGAATCACCGAGGCGCCCGAGATCGACCCGCCGCTGTGGATGCTCGGCCACACCGCGTGGTTCCAGGAGCACTGGATCGCGCGCAACGTGCAGCGCCAGCATGGCGAGCACGGCGACGCCACGCACCCGAAGCTCGGCTCCATCCTGCCCGAGGCCGACCGCTGTTTCGATGCGGCTGCCGTGCCACATGCATTGCGCTGGTCGGCACCAAAGCCCGACACGCAGGTACTGCGCCAGTACGCGATGGACACGCTCGAGACCACGCTCGAACTGCTCGCCGGCGCGGCCGACGACGACGCGGCGCTGTACTTCTACCGGCTCGCGCTGTTCCGCGAAGACGAGGTGTCGGAGGCGTTCGCGCAGCTCGCGCAACTCGCCGGTTTTGCACCGGCCGGCGCGCCCCGCGCAGTGGGTTCGGTGGCGCGCCCCGCGTTGTTGTTCCCGGCGACACAATGGTCGCTCGGCAGCGCAAGCACGGGCTTCACGTGGGCCAACGAGCGCGGCTCGCGCACGGTGGCGCTGCCCGAGTTCGAGATCGACGCGCAGGCCGTGACCTGGTCGCAGTACACCGAGTTCGTCGAAGACGGCGGCTGCGACGACCCGCGCCACTGGTCGGCCGAAGGCTGGGCGTGGGTTCAGGCGCAAGGCCGGCGCACGCCGCGCTATGTGGACCAGATGCGCCAGGGCGTGCTGCAGCAGCGCTTCGGTCCCCTGGTGCGCGTGCCGATGGGCCAGCCCGCCGCGCACATCACATGGTTCGAGGCCGATGCCTGGTGCCGCTGGGGCGGCCGGCGTTTGCCGAGTGAAGTGGAATGGGAGGCGGCCGCGTTCCAGGGCGCGTCGCGCGGCATGCGTTGGGGGGATGTGTGGGAGTGGACGTCCAACACCTTCCGCCTGTTTGAAGGCAACCCGACCGTCGCCGGGGCGCCGCGCCCGTTCGACGATTCGTGTGCCGGGCTGGGCGTGGCCAAGGTGCAGCGCGGGGCATCGTCGTTCACGCGCGACCGCTTGCGCTTCGCCAAGCGCCGGCGTGCGCAGGCGGCCGAGCAAGACGTGGGGTTCTGCGGGTTTCGCAGTTGCGCGCTTTGATGCGGGTGCCGATCCAGAGGGCCGCCGCGCCGGGCCGCCCCGAGCAAGGCCCCACCCTCCCGGAGGGTCGATCACCGTACCCGGTGATCGGGGTGCCCCATTGAACGATGTGGCGCAGAGCCTGCGCACCGCGCTCGACCTGATCGGGAGTGCCGACACCGTGCTGGTGCGCACGGTCGCCTTGTCGCTCGGGGTCAGTGCCAGCGCGTGTGCGCTCGCGGCGGCGCTCGGCCTGCTCGCCGGCGCCTGGCTCGCGGTGGCGCGCTTCCCCGGCCACCGTGTGCTGCTGCTGCTGCTGAACACGCTGCTCGCGCTGCCGTCGGTGGTGGTGGGCCTGACGGTGTACCTGCTGCTGTCGCGCAGCGGGCCGCTCGGGGCCATGGGCATTCTGTTCACGCCGGCGGCCATGGTGATTGCCCAGACCGTGCTGGTGCTGCCGGTGATCGCGGCCCTGTCGCGCCAGTTCGTGGCCGACAGCCTGCGCGACGGCGGCGACCAGCTGCGCTCGATGGGCGCCGGCCCGTTGACGAGCGCGCTGCTGATGCTGCTGCACGACCGCTGGGCGGTGGTCACGGTGCTGCTGACGGCCTTCGGCCGGGCGATTGCCGAGGTCGGCGCGGTGATGATCGTCGGCGGCAACATCGCCGGCGTGACGCGAGTCATGACGACCAGCATCGCGTTGGAGACGAGCAAGGGCGACCTGCCGCTCGCGCTCGCACTCGGGCTCGTTCTGCTGGCGGTGGTGGCGCTGCTCAACACCGCGATGGCGTTGATCGCCGCGCGCCTGCGAGACCCCGTCGGCGTGCCGGTGCCTGCGCGATGAGCCCGCCGGCGTTGCCTCGGGAGCCGCTCCTGCGCCTTCGCGACGCGTCGGTCCGCCTGGGGCAGGTGCAGGCGCTGCGAGGCGCCACGCTCGACGTGTACCGAGGCGACTTCATCGCCCTGGTCGGCGCCAACGGCTCGGGCAAGACCACGCTGCTGCGGCTGCTGCACGGCCAGGTGGCGTTCACCGGCACGCGCGAAGGGCTCGCCGCTGGCGCGGTGCAGGCCATGGTCTACCAGCGCCCGTTCATGCTGCGCCTATCGGTCGCGAACAACCTGCACATTGCGCTGTGGCTGGCCGGCGTGCCGCGCACCGAACGCGCAGCGCGAGCGGCGGCTGCGCTGCAGCGGGTGGGCCTGGCGGCGCTCTCCGACCGGCCGGCGCGGGTGTTGTCAGGCGGCGAGCAGCAGCGCCTCGCCCTGGCGCGCGCCTGGGCGGTGCGGCCCGATGTGCTGTTCCTCGACGAGCCCACCGCGAGCCTCGACCCCGGCGCCAAGCGCGAGGTCGAAGCTCTCCTCGAAGGCTTCAGGTGCGACGGCATGACGCTCGTGATGAGCACCCACAACCTCGGCCAGGCCAAGCGGCTGGCCACGCGTGTGGTCTACCTCGACCGAGGCACACTCGCGGTCGATTTGCCGACCGCGCGGTTCTTTGCCGACCATGTAGACGGCCGCGCCGAACGTTTCCTGAAGGGTGAATTGACGTGGTCCCTGGAATGAACCCATGGCGCCGTGTGCTGCTGGTGCTGGCCTGGGTCGGTGCGTGCGCTGCCGCCGCGAACGTGCAGGCGCAGGTGCAGGCACCAGCACAAGCACAAGCACAAGCACGAGAGCGTTTCATCGTCATGGCCTCGACCACCAGCACCGAGCAATCGGGCCTGTTCCCGCACCTGTTGCCGGCGTTCACGGCGGCAACAGGCATCGAGGTGCGCGTGGTTGCCGTGGGCACCGGGCAGGCACTCGACCTCGGCCGGCGTGGCGATGCCGATGTGCTGTTCGTGCACGACCGCGCCGCCGAAGACCAGTTCGTTGCCGAAGGCTTCGGCCTGGCGCGCCGCGATGTGATGTTCAACGACTTCGTGCTAGTCGGCCCGAGCGCCGACCCTGCTGGCGTGCAGGGCCGCGACATCGTTGCGGCCATGGCGAAGCTCGTTGCAGCGAACGTGGCGAACGCGACGTTCGTGTCGCGCGGCGACAAGAGCGGCACGCACGCCGCAGAACTGCGCTACTGGAAGATCGCCGGCATCGACCCCAGCGCCGGCCTCTCCCAGCCCGCCAAGCCTGGCACGCTCGACTACAAGGCCTGCGGCTGCGGCATGGGGCCGGCGCTCAACATGGCGTCCGCGACGAATGCCTACGTGCTCGCCGACCGTGGCACCTGGCTCAGCTTTCGCAACCGGGGCGAGCTGCGTGTGCTGGTCGAGGGGGACAGGCGCCTGTTCAACCCGTACGGCGTGATCGTGGTCAACCCGGCGCGGCACCCGCACACCAAGACGGCGCTGGCCCAGGCCTTCGCAGACTGGGTCGTGTCACCGGCGGGGCAGGCCCGCATCGCCGGCTATCGCGTCGGCGGGGAGCCGTTGTTCTTTCCGAACGCGAAACCGTGATGCGGGAAGTCCAGGAGTCGCACCACAATGCGGGCTACCGCAGTGGGCGGTACAAAGGAAAGCCTTTCCATGTCACAGCGTTCCGACCCTGATCGTCTGGCGCAATTGCAGCGGCTCATGGTGCTCGACACCCAGCCCGAGGCCGACTTCGACAAGCTCACGGCCTACCTTGCAAGCCAGCTCGGTGTGCCGATCGTCATGGTGAACCTGCTCGACGAGAAGCGCGACTGGTTCAAATCGTGTGTCGGCCTGCCGGTGTCGGAGTCGCCGGCGGCGCTGTCGTTCTGCCAGCAAGTGCTGGTGTCCGATGCGCCGTTGATCCTGGTCGAAGACACCACGCTCGATGTGCGCTACGCCGAGCATCCGTTCGTGACCGGCGCGCCATTCATCCGCTTCTATGCCGCCGCGCGCCTTTGCGTGGCGGGCCAGACCGTCGGCACCTTGTGCGCGTACGACGTGAAACCGCGCCAGCTGAAGGTCTCCGAAGTCGAAGCGCTGCAGCTGATGGCGAGCGCCGCTGTGGAACTTCTGACCAGGCGCAGCGCTGCCGCATAGCGCGCTTCGACAGCGAACGCGAGTTCACATCAGCCGGCGGTTGCGCAGGTAACGGGCGCCGTGGAGCTCGGCGCGTCGGCCGTGGCAACGAGAGGTTGGCCGAGCGGCCCGCTTACGCGGATGGCGCGGTTCAGCGCGAACAGGGCCGCTGTCTTGCGGTGCGGGGTCACGAGCAGGTCGACCGTGCGGTCGGCGAGGTTCAGCGCGCCGGTGCCCACGAACACCGCGCGGTCGGTTTCGGCGACGAAGCTGCGCAGGCCCAGTTGGCCGGCGGCCACCTGGGCTGCGAGCCGCGCACAGGGCATCGGCACGCGCCGCGCATCGGTCAGCTGCGCGGCGAGCATGGCGCCACCGTCGAGCGCCAGGCGGGCGTCGAGGCGGTTCGAGATCGAGGCGTCGCGCAGCGCGAACGTGGCCGAGCCCACCGCATTGCGAGCCAGTGCAGGCCACGCGTCGGCGCGTGCATGAAGCGCGATGTGGCCGTGCAAGACGCCGTGCAAGGCCTCGGTCCACTGCCCGACCTGCACGCCCGACACGTCGGCCGCCAGCGCCAGGGCCCACGGCCGCGCCGTGGTGTCCAGTGTCAACGTGGCGTCGGCGCGGCCTGCCGCGGCGAGCAGCATCAGCGGCTTGACCGAGAGGCGGCCCTGGTCGTTCATAGCGCGAAGGTTCAGCGAGCCCAGCCATGGCCAGGCCGGGTGCACGAGCTTGTCGACCTGCCATTCCAGGGTGCCGTCGATGTGCGGCCAGCCGGGCGGCGCAACGCCACCGGTGACAGCGCCAACGGTGCCGACCCCAATGCCGCCTGACCCGAACGCCAGCGCGGCCAGTTCATCGACCTGCCATGCCGCGCTGTGCAAGGCGGCGCGGATGCGGGCGCGCGCGTGGTCGGCATCGGCCTCGTCGACCTGTGCGCGACCGCGCAGGTCGGTGCGGCCGAGCCGCGCGGTCAGCGCATCGAAGGACCAGTGGCCGCCGGCCGCCACCACGTGCGCGCTGGCCGTGACCGGCAGCGCGGGTGCGCCGGTGCGCGGCGCGTGCGCGGGTGCAGGCGCAGGCGCGGGCGCGCTCGACAGCCGCAGTTCAAGGTCGACGGACCTGTCTTGCTGGATGTCGGCGGCGCGGCCGTCGAAGCGCAGCCGCATCGTGCCGCTGCGCAGTTCGCCGCGCAACGCGAACGGGATGCCGCTGTCGCGAAAGCTGATCACCTCGCCGATCGCCGCATCACCATCGAACGGCCGGCCCCGGAAGCTGCCCGTGAACGTCGCGCGTTTCGTCGGCACGGGCATCGGCGCCGTGTTCAATGAGGCCGGCAGCAGGTCGGGCGTGAGCGGCGTGAACTGCACCTTGGCTTCGAGCGCCATGCCCTGATCGGCCAAGTGCACCGTGCTGCGGGTAGCGTCGAGTGCCAGCACGCGCACGCGGCCGGGCCCGCGGTCGAGCGGCTTCGACAGGCGCCAATTGCGCAGATCGTCGGCGCTGCGTTCCATGTCGACCTGGGCATCGACGAGCACCGCGCGCGTGACGATCACGTTCGGGCCGGTCAGGCTGCGCCAGGCGATGTCGGCGCGTACGAAGCCGGCATCGATGAATGGGCGCTTTGCTGCCCAGGCTGCGTTCTCGATCTGCAAACCGCGCACTTCGACGCGCAGCGACAGGTCGGGCGCCAGGCCCACGCGCAGGTGCTGGAAGTCGATGGTGCGGCCGGCATGTTCGCGAACGTAGCGTTGAACCAGGGGGCGGCACCAGGTCCAGTCGAACATGGCGGCGAATGCACCGAGAGCCAGCAGCGTCGCCAGTAGAGGGACTGGCCAGCGGCGGGCCGGTCGGGCGCGCTCGGGGGCTGGCGGTTCAGTCATCGGACGCATGATCACCGCTGCGCTCGCTTCGGCGGCGCAGCGGAACCCCCGGCCGCTTGTAGGAATCCGGGCCGAGCTGACTAGGGAAAGCCCGTTCTTTGCGGGTTTGATCGATGCCCGAACAATGGATAAGCGCCGCCATAACGCGGTTTCGCCCTGCCCCATTTCACCCCAGATGTCACCCGAAGGAGATTGCTGTGAGCGTTCCCATTTCATTGACAGTCAACGGCCGCGCCGTGAACGCGAGCGTTGACCCGCGCACCCTGCTCGTGCAGCTGATCCGCGAGAACCTGCAGATGACCGGCACGCATGTCGGTTGCGACACCGCGCAGTGCGGCGCCTGCACCGTGCACATGAACGGCCGTGCAGTGAAGTCGTGCTCCATGTTGGCTGCGCAAGCCAACGGGGCGCAGATCACCACCATCGAGGGCTTGTCTCAGAACGGAGCAATGCACCCGATGCAAGAGGCGTTCCGCGAATGCCATGGCCTGCAGTGCGGCTTTTGCACCCCGGGCATGGTGATGTCGGCGGTGCAACTGCTGGCCGACAACCCCAAGGCCACCGAAGCCGAGATCCGCGAAGGTCTCGACGGCAACATCTGCCGCTGCACCGGCTACCAAAATATTGTCAAGTCGATCCAGTTCTGCCAGTCCGGGGCCAAGGCCTCGATGGCCGCCTGAAACGCACCCACGGAGCACCCACCATGACCGACATGACCCCACCCCCCGGCCTGAACAGCCCCATCGGCAAGCCCATCCGCCGCCGTGAAGACGAACGCTTTCTCACTGGCGTAGGCCAGTACACCGACGACGTGGTGCTGCCGCACCAGACGTTCGCGGTGTTCCTGCGCTCGCCGCATGCGCATGCGCGCATCAAGTCGATCGACCTGACCAAGGCCAAGGCCGCGCCCGGCGTGGTGCGCATCTTCGTCGGCGCCGACTTGGCCGAGGCCAAGGTCGGCGGCCTGCCGTGCGGCTGGCTGATCCACAGCAAGGACGGCTCGCCCATGAAGGAGCCGCCGCACCCGGTGCTGGCCCAAGGCAAGGTGCGCCACGTGGGCGACCAGGTGGCGCTTGTCGTGGCCGAGTCCATCACCGAGGCGAAAGACGCTTGCGAGCTGATCGAGGTCAACTACGAAGAGCTGCCTGCGGTGATCGACATCACCAAGGCGCAGGGCCATGCCGGCTCGGTGCACGACGACGTGACCGACAACGTCTGCTACGACTGGGGCCACGGCAGCAAGGACGCGGTCGATGCGGCGTTTGCGACCGCAGCCCACGTGACCACGCTCGACCTCGTCAACAACCGGCTGATCCCGAACGCGATGGAGCCACGCGCTGCCAACGCCAGCTACACCAAGCACGACCAGAGCTACACGCTCTACGTGGCAAACCAGAACCCGCACGTCGAACGGCTGCTGATGTGCGCGTTCGTGCTCGGCCTGCCCGAGTCGAAGGTGCGGGTGATCGCGCCCGATGTGGGTGGCGGCTTCGGCTCCAAGATCTTCCTGTATGCCGAAGAGACCGCGCTGGTCTGGGCCAGCAAGTTCGTCGGCCGGCCGATCAAGTGGACGGCCGACCGCAGCGAAGCCTTCCTGACCGACGCGCACGGCCGCGACCACGTCACCAAGGCCGAACTCGCGATGGACGCGAAAGGCAACTTCCTCGCATTGCGCGTGAAGACCATCGCCAACATGGGCGCCTACCTGTCGACCTTCGCGTCGAGCGTGCCGACCATCCTGTACGCCACGCTGCTGGCGGGCCAGTACAAGACGCCGGCGATCTACGCCGAGGTGAAGGCGGTGTTCACCAACACCGCGCCGGTCGATGCCTACCGCGGTGCGGGCCGGCCCGAGGCCACGTACGTGGTCGAGCGCATCGTCGAGCAGGCCGCGCGCGAGATGAAGATGGACCCGGCCGCCATCCGGCGCCAGAACTTCATCACCGAATTCCCGTACGCCACGCCGGTGGGCCTGACCTACGACACCGGCGACTTCGAAGCCCCGCTCGCCAAGGCCATCGCCATGGCTGACGTGGCGGGCTTCCCGGCGCGCAAGGCGGCGGCTGCGGCCCGCGGCAAGATGCGTGGCCTGGGCTACAGCTGCTACATCGAGGCGTGTGGTCTGGCGCCGAGCAACATCGCCGGTGCACTCGGTGCGCGCGCCGGCCTGTTCGAAGCCGGTGAAGTGCGCGTGCACCCGACCGGCACGGTCACGGTGTTCACCGGCTCGCACAGCCACGGGCAAGGCCACGAGACCACGTTCGCGCAGGTCGTCGCAGCCAAGCTCGGCATCCCGGTCGAGAACGTCGAAATCGTGCACGGCGACACCGGCCGCGTGCCGTTCGGCATGGGCACCTACGGCAGCCGTTCGCTGTCGGTGGGCGGCACGGCCATCGTGAAGGCGGTCGACAAGATCATCGCCAAGGGCAAGAAGATCGCCGCGCATCTGCTGGAGGCCGCCGACACCGACATCGAGTTCGAGAACGGCGAGTTCACCGTCAAGGGCACCGACAAGAAGGTGCCGTGGGGCAGCGTCACGCTCACTGCCTACGTGCCGCACAACTACCCGCTCGACAAGCTCGAGCCGGGCCTGAACGAGAACGCGTTCTACGACCCGACCAACTTCACCTACCCGTCGGGCAGCTACGTGTGCGAAGTGGAGGTCGACCCCGACACCGGCGTCGTCAAGATCGAGCAGTTCGTGGCGGTCGACGACTTCGGCAACATCATCAACCCGATGATCGTCGAGGGCCAAGTGCAAGGCGGCATCGCGCAAGGCCTGGGGCAGGCCATGATGGAAGGTTGCTCGTACGACAACGAGTCAGGCCAGTTGCTGACCGGCACTTACATGGACTACGCCATGCCGCGGGCGAGCGACATTCCGAACATCACCATCAGCAATGTCGTCACGCCGTGCACCCACAACCCGCTGGGCGTGAAGGGCTGTGGCGAAGCGGGTGCCATCGGCTCGCCGCCGGCCTACATCAACGCGTTGACCGACGCGCTGGGCGTGGTCGACATCGCGATGCCCGCCACCGCCGAGCGCGTCTGGCGTGCGGCCAACCACATCGCCTGAACGGCATCGTCGAAAAGGAAACCACCATGTACACATTCGACTACCAACGCCCGAGCAGCGTGACTGAGGCCAAGACCGCACTTGCCGGTGACGCGCGTTTCCTGGCCGGCGGCCAGAGCCTGATCCAGGCCATGAAGCTGCGCCTGTCGATGAGCGAACGCCTCGTCGACCTGGGCGGCATTGCCGATCTCAAGGGCATCAAGGTCGACGGCAACAACGTCGTCATCGGCGCCACCACCACGCACGCTGCGGTGGCCTCGAACGCCGACGTGAAGCGGTTGATCCCGGCGCTGGCCGAACTCGCCGGCGGCATCGGCGACCCGATGGTGCGCAACATGGGCACCATCGGCGGCTCGGTGGCCAATGCAGACCCTGCGGCCTGCTATCCGGCTGGCCTGGTCGGCCTGGGCGCGACGGTTCACACGAACCAGCGCACCATCACTGCCGATGCGTTCTTCACCGGCCTGTACGAGACCGCGCTGCAAGCCGGCGAGATCATCACCGCCGTCAGCTTCCCGGCCACGCAGAAGGCGGCCTACATCAAGTTTAAGCAACCGGCCTCGCGCTTCGCCTTGATCGGCGTGTTCGTGAGCCAGGGCGCCGGCGGTGTTCGCGTGGCCGTGACCGGCGCCAAGGGCAGCGTGTTCCGCGCGGCCGACATCGAAGCGGCGCTCGCAACAAGCTTCACGCCCGAGGCCGCGAAAGCCGTGAAGGTGGCCACCACCGACATCAACAGCGACATGCACGGCACGGCCGCCTACCGCGCCGCGATGATCAGCGTGATGGCCTCGCGCGCCGTGGCTGCTGCGAACGCACGCTGAGGTCTTCCTCCCTCTCCCCGGGGCCACGAAGAGGCCCCTTCGTGGCCCCGGGGAGAGGGCCAGGGTGAGGGCACAGCCGCGCCGTGCGCGGCCTTTACCGCGCTGGCACACTCCCCCGATGACGACCCCACTCCACAAACCCGACAGCGTTGACGCCGTCATAGCACTTCTCGCGACCCAGAACTACGTCTGCGACCGGCGCCTTGCCACGGCGATGTTCCTGAGCCTGAAGCTCGCGCGCCCGCTGTTCCTCGAAGGCGAGCCCGGCGTCGGCAAGACCGAGCTCGCCAAGACGCTGGCTGCGGCGCTGAACACCGCCTTGCTGCGCATCCAGTGCTACGAAGGCCTCGACGTGGCGCAGACCGCCTACGAATGGAACGTGGCGCGGCAGATGATCGAGATCCGCCTCGCCGAAGCCGCCCACGCCATCACCGACGAAGCGGGCCGGGAGCGCCTCACGCACAGCCTGTACGCCCGCAGCATGCTGATCGAGCGGCCGTTGCTGCAGGCGCTCACGCAGGCGCAGTCGCCCGTGCTGCTGATCGACGAACTCGACCGTGCCGACGAACCCTTCGACGCCTTCCTGCTCGAAGTGCTGGCCGAGAACCAGATCACCATCCCCGAGTTCGGCACGGTCAAGGCCACGGCCCCGCCGATCACCATCATCACGAGCAACCGCACGCGAGAGATCCACGATGCGCTGAAGCGACGCTGCCTGTACCACTGGGTCGATTTCCCGAGCGTCGAGCGCGAGCTCGAGATCGTTCGCCTGAAGGCCCCGGGGGCCACGGACCGCTTGTATGTGCAAGTCGTCGAATTCGTGCAGCGCATGCGCACGCTCGACCTGTTCAAGGCGCCCGGCGTGGCCGAGACCATCGACTGGACGAATGCCCTCGTCGCGCTCAACGCCATCCGCCTCGACCCCGCGACCGTGCAAGACACGCTGGGCGTGCTGCTCAAGTACCAGGACGACATCGTCAAGCTGCAAAGCGGCGATACGGCCAAGCTGCTCGACGAGCTGCGAGCGCGGGCGTTGCTGGACTGACCGCGTGTCGTGATCGCCGAGAACATCACCCACTTTGCCCGCATCCTGCGTGACGCCGGCATGCCGATCGGCCCCGACCGTGTGCTCGCTGCCATCGAGGCCATCGAGCAGGTGGGCGTGAGCCGGCGCGACGACGTGCATGCCGCGCTCAGCGCGGTGATGATCGACCGCCACGAGCAGCAGGTGCTGTTCGATGCTGCGTTCGCCGCGTTCTTCCGCGACCCGAAGCTGCTGGAACAGCTGATGTACCTGCTGCTGCCCAAGATCAGCGGGCGGGGCGAGAAGCCGCAGCAGCCGCGCGCCAACCGGCTGGCCGAGGCACTGGCGCCGCCGCGGCCGAAGCAGCCGCCGAACCCGGCCAACAACACCGCGAAAGACGAGCTCCAGTTCGACACCAGCTTCACCTTCTCCGACCGCGAACGCCTGCAGAAGGCCGACTTCGAAAGCATGACGACCGCCGAGTTCGAGACCGCGAAGAAGCTCGCCGAGCAACTGCCGCTGCCAGTGCAGCCGGTGCGTCGCCGCCGCCACGAGGCCGCTTCGCATTTGCAACGCCACGGCCGCCTCGACCTGCGCGCCACGCTGCAGCGCATGGCCCGCCAGCCGCACACGCTGACGCCTGCGTTCACGCGCGAGCGCCGCGAGTTGCCCACGCTCGTGGTGCTGCTCGACATCTCCGGCTCGATGGAGCGCTATGCGCGCCTGCTGCTGCACTACGTGCACGGCCTGACGCGGCGCTACTTGAAGGTGAACACGCTGGTGTTCGGCACGCGCCTGACGAACATCACCCGAAGCCTGCGCCACCGCGACCCCGACGTGGCGCTGATGCAGGCCGATGCCCAGGTGCACGACTGGAAAGGCGGTACGCGCATCGCCACCTGCCTGGACGAGTTCAACCGCCTGTGGGCGCGCCGCCTGCTCGGCTCGAACGCGGCCGTGCTGCTGATGACCGACGGCCTCGACCGCGACGAGCATGGCGACCTGTCGAAGGCCGCTGCGCAACTCGGCCGCATGGCGCACCAGGTCGTGTGGCTCAACCCCTTGCTGCGGTTCGACGGCTTCGAGCCCCGCGCTGCCGGCGTGAGGGCCATACTGCCGCACGTTGACCGCTTCCTGCCGGTGCACAACCTGGCCAGCCTCGCCGACCTGGGCCGAGCGCTGCGCGCGCCGGCGATCAAGCGGGCGTCTGCACTTCTTCATCCGAACACTTGAACTGAATCGAACCCACCATGGAACTGCAAGGCGAACGCCTCATGCCCGCCTCGGTCGACACGACCTGGGCCGCCCTCAATGACCCCGATGCGCTGAAGGCCTGCATCGCCGGTTGCGAGACGCTCGAGCGCACCGGCCCCGACGCCTACACGGCTGTGGTGGCGCTGCGCGTCGGCCCGGTCAGCGCGCGTTTCAAGGGCAACCTGCAAATGACCAACGTGCAGGCGCCCAACAGCTACACGATCAACTTCGACGGGCAGGGCGGTGTGGCCGGTTTCGGCAAGGGATCGGCCGACGTGGCACTCACGCCGCAGGGCACCGGCACGCTGCTCAAGTACAACGCCCGCGCCACCGTGGGCGGCAAGATGGCGCAGGTTGGCGCACGCCTGATCGACGCGGCCGCCGGCAAGATCACCGAAGACTTCTTCAAGGCCTTCGAGGCGCGCTTGCAGGCCGCTTCGGCACCCGCGGGCGGCGTCGAAGCCGCTGCCGCCGAGCCCGCGAAGGCCGAGCCTGCGGGCACCGGCAAACTGTGGTGGTACATCGGCGCCATCGTCGTTCTGGCCGCCATCTACTTCGCGACCCGGTAGCCGCACCGTCAAGGGAGCAACGCCATGGACAGCCTCGACCTGCAAGTGCTCGGCCAAGCCCGCGACTGGTTCAATGCCGGCCGCAAGGTGTGGCTCGTGACCGTCATCGAAACCTGGGGGTCGGCGCCGCGCCCACCCGGCGCGCTGCTGTGCCTGCGCGACGATGGGCAGGTGGCCGGCTCGGTCTCTGGCGGCTGCGTCGAGGACGACCTGATCGACCGCCTGCGCCACGGTGAGCGCGTGGCCACGCCGTCGCTCATCGCCTATGGCGTGACGAAGGAGGAAGCGGCCCGCTTCGGCCTGCCGTGCGGCGGCAACCTGCGCCTGGTGCAGGAGCCGCTGCAAAGCGTGGCCTGGATCGACGAGGTGCTCGAGCGCACCACGCGCCATGAACTCGTCGCGCGCACGCTGGAGCTTGCGACCGGCGCGGTGCGCATCGAGCCGGCCCGCCGGGGTGAAGCGTTCACGTTCGACGGCCACACCCTGCGAGCGCTGTTCGGCCCGCGCTGGCGCCTGCTGATCATCGGTGCCGGGCAGTTGTCGCGCGCGGTCGCGCAGATGGCGCTTGCGCTCGACTTCGAGGTCATCTGCTGCGACCCGCGCGAGGAATACAACCTGACCTGGAACATGCCCGGCACCACCTTCAGCACCGCCATGCCCGATGACCTGGTGCTGGAGTTGCAACTCGACCCGCACAGCGCCGTGGTCGCCGTCACGCACGACCCGAAGCTCGATGACCTGGTGCTGCTCGAAGCGCTCAAGTCACCCGCGTTCTACATCGGCGCGCTCGGCTCCCGCGGCAACACCGCCACGCGCCGCGAGCGCCTGAAGCTGTTCGACCTGTCGGACGCAGAGATCGACCGGCTGCATGGCCCCATCGGCCTGGACATCGGCAGCAAGACGCCGGCCGAGATCGCGGTGTCCATCGTTGCCGAGATCGTGGCGGTGAAGAACGGCGTGCAGCTCACACAGAAGAAACAGGGCTCGTCGGTGCCGGCGGTGCGGGTGAGTTCGGCCTGAGGCGTGTCGCCGATCAGCCCGGCAGGGCGCTCACGCTTCGAGCGCGGCAACAGCAGGCCCCCCTCCCTTTGCTTGCCAAAAATCGCGTTGCGTTCTCGGCTCAGCGTCCCCGACTCATCCAACATGTTGGTGAAGTATCCGGGCTCGCTACAGCTGGAACCCCAGCCACAGCACCATCCCATCCGCCACGTCGCCAACCAGACCGGGCTGTTTGGGCACGCTGCGCTGCGCCAGCGCGCGCTCGGTCTCGAACCACTGCGCGAAGTGCTCGACCACCGCCGCGTCGTGGAAGGCCAGCATCATTTCGTAGTTGAGGAAGAGGCTGCGGCTGTCGATGTTCACCGAGCCCGCAAGCGCCAGCACGTCGTCCACCACCACCAGCTTGGCGTGCAGCATGCCGGGTGCGAGCCAGACCCGCCCGCCCGCGTCGGCCAGGGTGCGCAGGGGGCGCCGGCGCGCCATGTCGGACAGCGCGTGGTTCGAGCTCGCGGGCACCAGCAGGTCGACCACAACACCGCGCCGCGCGGCCATGCTGAGCGCCATCAGCAGCGCGGCATCGGGCACGAAGTAGGGCGTGACGATGGCGATGCGTTGGCGCGCGCGGTAGGCAGCGGTCAACAGCAATGCGTACACCGTGTCGTCGGTCTGGTCGGGGCCGGACGCCACCACCTGCGCGCCCGCCGGGGCGCCGTCGGCGGCGGCGTTGCTAACCGCAACGGCACGGTCGGGTGCGTCGGCTGCCGGTGAAGCCGGCGCGTCGGGCGCGGGTTCCACGCGCCGGCCGTTCGCGAAGGCCCAGTCGTGCTCGAACAGTTCGTGCGCCTGCGCCACCAGCGCGCCGTGCAGGTCGAAGCTCAGGTCGCGCCAGGGCGGCGCACCGGCGGTGCCGGTGAAGTACTCGCTGGCCAGGTTGCGGCCGCCGCTCCACAACCGCGCGGTGGCTTCGCCGGCGTCGGCAATCACCATCTTGCGGTGATCGCGCAGGTTGGTGCGGCCCTTCAGCGGCGAGTGCAGCGGCGGCACGAAGCGCGTGACCTGCGCGCCCGCCGCCACCAGGGGTTTCAGGCTCGGGCTGCCGGCCATGATGCGGCCCATGCCGTCGATCATCAGCCGCACGCCCACGCCGGCGCGGGCCTTTGCAACGAGCCGCGCGATCAGCTCGGCGCCCACCGCGTCGCGCCCGATCAGGAAGGTGCAGATGTCGAGCGTGTGGCGCGCGCCGTCGAGCGTGGCCCACAGCGCTTGCAGCGCAGCGCTGCCGTCGACATGCAGGTGCAGGCCGTCGAACGCGGCCGGTGCCGGCTGGCCGAGCGCCAGCGCCGTCTGCACGGCCCACGCGGCTTCGGGCTGCGTGTCGCTCGGGGCCGGCGGCGTGAGGCGCAATGCCGTGATGCGCGGGCGAGCCTGCTTGCGCGAGCCGAAGGTCCAGAACGCCGGCAGCGCCAGATAGGGCACGAGCAGGATGAACAGCACCCACGCGATGGCGGCCGTCGGGTGGCGGCGCTGGCGCAGCACGTGGGACGTGACGATGTACAGCAGCACCGCACCGATGGTGACGATGCCGTGCAGCGTGAGCCAGTACGCGGCGGTGAGCCCGGGGAACATCGGGCAACGTTAACCGACGGTGCGACAAGTCGCGTCGGGCGGACGCCTCGCAGTGCGGCTGCCTCGCCATAATCGAGCCTCTCCAGCTGCCGAAGGCCCGAAATGATCGTCGTCCACCACCTCAACGAATCGCGCTCGCAGCGCGTGCTCTGGCTGCTCGAAGAACTCGGCGTGCCGTACGAGATCAAGCACTACGCGCGCAACGCGACCACGCGGCTGGCGCCACCGGAACTGATGGCAGTGCACCCGCTGGGCAAGTCGCCGGTACTCGAAGACGGCGGCCTGACCATCATCGAGTCGGGCGCCATCGTCGACTACCTGATCCGCCGCCATGGGGGCGCGCACCTGCAGCCGGCAGCGGGCTCACCCGAGTTCGAGGCCTACAACCAGTGGCTGCATTACGCCGAAGGCTCGGCCATGCTGCCGCTGCTGCTGAAGATGTACGTCGGCCGGCTGGGCGATGCTGGCGCGCCGCTGGCGCCGCGCATCGACGGCGAGCTGAAGAACCACCTCGGGTACGTGGACCATGCGCTGCAAGGTCGCGACTGGCTGGTGGGCGACTCGATCACCGGCGCCGACATCCAGATGAGCTTCGTCGGCGAGGCCGCGCGCGGCCTGCGCGCTGGGTACCCGGCGATGGACGCCTGGGTCAAGCGCTTCCAGCAGCGCCCGGCGTACCGCCGCGCACTGGAGCGCGGCGGGCCGTATTCGATGGCGGGTTGAGCCGCGGTCGGATGGCGATGAGCGCGGCGCCGTTCGACCTCGCAGCTTACCTGCGGCGCATCGGGTTCCACACACGAGCGCCGCTCGCGCCCACGCTCGACGTGCTCTGCGGGCTCGTCACGCACCACGCCCGCGTGCTGCCGTTCGAGAACATCGAGGTGCTCGTCGGCGGTGTGCCGAAGCTCGACCTCTCTTCGCTGCAGGACAAGCTGGTGCAAGGTGGCCGCAGTGGACGCGGCGGCTACTGCTTCGAGCAGAACAGCCTGTTCATGGCGGCGCTCGTGCACCTCGGCTTCACGGTGCGTGCACGTGAAGCGCGCGTACGCGCGGGGGTGCCGGCCGACGTGACCACGCCGCGCACGCACATGGCGCTGCAGGTGTCGGTGGCGGGTGTCGAGTACCTTGTCGACGTGGGCTTCGGCGGGCTCGCGCCGCTGGCGCCGTTGGCCCTGCACAGCACGGCCGAACAGGCTGCAGGCAGCGGCACGTACCGCTTCGTGGCGCAGGCGCACGGCGATCTGCTGATGCAGACGATGCTGTTCGAAGGCTGGAGCGATTGCTACCTGATCGGCCCGAGCGTGCCGCGCCCGATCGACTTCGTGATGGGCAACTGGTTCGTCGCCACGCACCCGAGCGGCCTGCTGCGCAACAACCTGCTGCTCGGCCGCGCGCAGGCCGGTGGCGGCCGGCTCACGCTGTTCAACGACACGCTCGCGCTGCGCCAGCCGCAAACGGCGGTACCCGACGAGCGCGTGCTCGTCACGCGCGCAGAGTTTGCCGATGTGCTTGCCGACGGCTTCGGCTTGCAACTTGCCAGCACCGATCTCGACGCGGTGATGGCGATAGTCGAGCGCCACGCCGGCGCATAGCGCAGTAAGGCAGTAATGCGGTACAGCGGTACAGCGGCCAGCGCAGGTCAGCTGCTCTTCGCGACCTTCGCGCGCGCCACCACCAGCACCGGTTCGTCGCGGTACCACTGCGGGAACACGGCCTTGAGGTTGGCGATCTTCGGCAGGTCGAAGGTGGCGATGTAGCCCGAGTCGGGGTGCAGCGTCGCGTAGTCCTGGTGGTAGGCCTCGGCCGGGTAGAACGCGGCGAGCGGCGTGACCTGCGTGACGATCCTGGCCGGGAACACCTTGGCCGCATCCAGCTGCGCGATGTAGCGCTCGGTGGCGGCCTTCTGCGCGTCGCTCGTGAAGAACACGGCCGAGCGGTACTGCGTGCCACGGTCGGGGCCTTGGCGGTTCAAGGTGGTTGGGTCGTGCACGACGCTGAAGTAGATCTGCAGCAACTGCGCGTACGTGACCTGCTTCGGGTCATAGGTGATCTGCACGGCTTCGGCGTGGCCGGTCATGCCCGAGCCGATGAGCTCGTAGACGGCCGTGGCCTTGGCGCCGCCGCTGTAGCCCGACACCGCCTGCACGACGCCCTTGGTGTGCTGGAACACGCCTTGAACGCCCCAGAAGCAACCCCCGGCGAACACGGCCGTGGCATTGCCGGACGCAGGCTCGGCCACGGCCTCACCAGCCAGCGGCGGGATCTTGACGGCCTGTTCACCGGCCATGCCTTGCAGCGGCTGCAGGGTGGCCAGCAGCGCGCAGCCGACGGCGGCCGCGCTGGCCAGCGTGAACAGCCGGCGCGAGCTGCGGGGGGGTTCGAGGGCGGGGGTGGGGTGATTCATGGCGAGCCTTTCAAAACGGAAAACGTGGGGGTCAGTCGCGGCGCTGCGGTGCTTCTTACGGGCCTTGCTCTGCGCGCCTGGCAGCGGTGCATTCAGCCATGCATTCAGCCCGTTGCCAGCATCGCGTAAGCGACGATCTCCAGCTTCATGCCCGGCACCACCAACGCGGCCACGGCGGCGCTCGAGCGGTTCGGGTAGGGCGCACTGAAGAACTCGCGGTAGACCGCGTCGATGGCCTTCATGTCGGCGATGTCGGTCATGTAGATCAGCACCTGCGTTACGTCGGCCAGGGTGCCGCCGGCTGCGATCAGGGTGCGCTGCAGGTTGGCGAACGTGAGCCGCGCCTGCGCGTCGATCGGGCCGGTGTCGATGCTGCCATCGGTGCGCACCGGGCCGTGCGCGGTGAAGAGCATCGCGCCGCTTGCCTTCACGGCCCACGAGAACGGCTGGCCTACCTCGGGCAGGCCGACGTCGATCGCTTGCTTCATGGGCAGGCGCTCCAGGGCCTAGCGGCGCGCCTTGGAAGGCGCGCGCGGCTTGCGCGGCTCGATCACCGACGTCGGCTCCGCGCCCGGCACGGCGGTGAACAGCTTGGCGGCGCGGCCCTTCAGTTCGAGCAGTTCGCTGGGCGTGACCGAGTAGAGGCCCGACACCACGTCGACTTCGACGCGGAACTCGACTTCCTTCTTGCCGTTCGACAGGGTGCCCGAGGTGAACTCGTAGTTCTCGTCTTCGGCGGGCAGGCCGCGCACGTCCTGGTCGTAGTCTTCGAAGGTGACGCTTCTGATCTCGCCGCTGGCCAGGTCGAGCATGCCGGTCGAGCGGATCACCGACTCTGTCAATTCGTCGTGCATGACGATCGGTAACTTCAAATCCACGGGGCGTTCCTTCGGTGCATCCAGCTGAAGTGCTGGGCCCCGATTTTAGGCGGTCGCCCGGCGCCATTAGCTCGCGTGGGTGATCGGCCTCGGTTGTGGCTGCGCGTGTGCGATGGACGCACGGGCCGCGGCCAGCAACGCGCCCGGATCGGCCGGCTGCGCATGCGCGACCGCCGCCACCCGGCCGGGCTCGAACAGCACCAGCGTGTCGGCCAGGTCGCGCACGTCGTCGAGGTCGTGCGAGATCAGCACCATCGGCACGCCGAAGCGCTGGCGAATGCCTTCGAGCTCGCTGCGCACGCTGGCGCGCAAGGCCGGGTCGAGCGCGGCGAAGGGCTCGTCGAGCAGCAGCACGTCGGGCTCGCACACCAGCGCGCGCGCAAGGGCCACGCGCTGGCGCTGACCGCCCGACAGCTCATGCGGCCGGCGCCCGGCCAGGCCGTGCAGCGCCAGCTGTTCCATCACCCGCGCCACCTTGGCCGACGCGCTGGCCGGCATGCGCCATGGCAGCGCCGGCAGCAGCCCGAAGGCGATGTTGCGCGCCACGCTCAGGTGCGGGAACAGCGCGTGCTCCTGGAACAGGTAGCCGACGCGGCGTGCCCGCGCCGGCAGGTCGATGCCGGCGGCACTGTCGAACAGCACCCGCTCACCGAGCACGATGCGCCCCGCGTCGGGCCGCACCAGGCCGGCGATGGCCTGCAGCGTCAGGCTCTTGCCGGCGCCCGACGGGCCGAACAGCACGACACGCGCGGCATGTGATGCGAACTGCGCCGCCAGGCTGAACGCCTGCGGTGCGCGGCCCACTGCCAGCGTGATGTCGACGCTGATCTTCATGGCGTGGCCGTGCTCAGCGGTTTGGCGTTCAGCAAGTGGCTCGACGCCACGAGCGCCAGCATGCACACGACCGAGATCAACACGACCAGCGCATTCGCCAGCGCGTCGTTGCCGGACTGCACCGCGTCATGCACCGCGAGCGACAAGGTCTGCGTCTTGCCGGGGATGTTGCCGGCGATCATCAACGTGGCGCCGAACTCGCCCATGCCGCGCGCGAACGCGAGCGTGGTGCCCGCCGCGATGCCGCGCACCGCCAGCGGCAGGCTCACCTGCACGAAGACCTTGAACTCGCCCGCGCCGAGCACGCGCGCGGCCTGCTCCAGCCGGGCATCGACGCCTTCGAACGCGGCCCGCGCCGAGATGAAGACGAACGGGAAGGCCACCGCCGTGGCCGCAACGACCGCCCCTTGCCACGTAAACATCAGCGTGATGCCCCAGTGCGAAAGCAGCCAGCCGCCGAGCGGCCCATTGCGCCCCAGCAGCACGATCAGGTAGTAGCCCAGCACGGTGGGCGGCAGCACCATCGGCAGCGTGAGCGCCGCTGCCAGCCAGCGCCGCCCGGGCCAGCGCGCGCGCGCCAGCGCATGGCCACAGGCCACGCCGAGGACCAGCGCGATCAGCGTGGCCCAGGCCGCCACCTTGAGCGTGAGCCACAAGGCCGTGAGGTCGATGCCGGTCCAGTCGAGCACGCGTTGCGATGCGGGGGCGCGGCAGGGGCCAGCGGTCAGGGTGCGCGGAAGCCGTGGCGGGCGAGTACCGCCTGGCCCGGCGGGCCGGCGGCGAAGCGCACGAACTCGGCGGCGGCAGCGGCATTGGTGCTCGCCGCCACCACGGCGATGGGGTAGAGCACCGGCTGCACCGTGGGCACCACGGCGTCGATGCGAACCTGCGCCTTGTCGATCAATGCATCGGTGCGGTAGACGAGGCCGGCGTCGACTTCGGCGCGGCTCACATAGTTCAGCGCCTGGCGCACGTTGTCGGCGAACACCAGCTTGGGGCTGACAGCCGACCACAAGCCCTGCGCTTCGAGCGCGGCCTGCGCATAGCGGCCCGCCGGCACGCTGGCCGGTGTGCCCACGGCGATGCGCCCCACCCCGGTGCCGGCCAGGTCGGCCAGGGTGCGCGCCGCCGGCGGCCGAGCCAGCGGCGAGACGAGAACCAGCTCGTTCGCCGCGAAGTTCACGCGCGTCTCGGGGTGGGTAAGCTTGGCGGCCTGCGCGCGGTCCATGGTGTCGAGGTCGGCGCTCGCGAACACATCGACCGGCGCGCCCTGCTGCAACTGCGCCAGCAAGGCACCCGAAGCGGCGAAGTTGAAGTTGAGTTTCACACCAGGGCGGGTGGCTTGATACGCCGTTCCGATGTCGCGCATGGCATTGCCCAGGCTCGCGGCGGCGGAGATGGTCAGCTCCTGCGCGGCGGCGGGCAGGGCGCCGAGGCCGGCCCACAGGGCGCAGGCCAGCACGGCGGTGTGGCGGAATGGGGTGCGCATGGTGGGCGGGGAATGCATTGGTGGTGATGCGTGACGATGACCGGCGAGGAACAGCGCCAAGCGTTATATAACTCACTATACAACGCTTCCAAGGCAGCACCATGGCCCGCTCCCCCCGACCCGCCACCCTCACGCTGGGCGGCGCGCTCTCGCTTCACGATGGCGTGCACGCACTCGGCGGTGCCGACCGCGTGGCCCTGCTCGAAGCCATTCGCGACACCGGCTCGATGACGCGCGCGGCGCAGGCCGTGGGCATCAGCTACAAGACCGCGTGGGACCGCGTGCAAGGCATGAACAACATGTCGCGAGCGCCGCTGGTCGAGCGCAGCGCCGGTGGCGCGGGCGGCGGCGGCACCGTGCTCACACCGCATGCGCTGGCGCTGGTGGCCGCGTTTCGCGAGCTGGAGCAGGCGCACGCGCAGGTGCTGGCGCGGCTGCCCGCGTCGCTGGCCCAGCCGCGCGACCTGCTCGGCGCGCTGGCCACGCTGGGCCTGCGCACGAGCGCACGCAACCAGCTCGTCGGCACCGTCGTTCGCGTCACGAAAGGTGCAGTGAATGCATCGGTGGAACTGAAGCTGCCCGGTGCCGACGACCGCCTGCACGCCACGCTGACGATGGCGTCACTGCGCGAACTCGGCCTGAAGCGCGGCGTGCCGGCGGTGGCGCTGGTGAAGGCGCCATCGGTGTTCATCGCGCTGGAGTCGCCGGCCGCGCGGCTTTCGGTGCGCAATGCGCTGGCAGGCCAGGTGACGAAGATCGACGAGGGCGCGGTCAACACCGAGGTGCAGGCCCGGCTCGCGGGTGGCCAGACGATGGTGGCGATGGTCAGCCGCGACAGCGTGGCGCGTCTGGCCCTGCGCGCGGGCGTGCCGGTGCGGTTGCTGTTCCAGGAAGCGAGCGTGATCCTGGGCGTGGTGTAAGGCAGCGCCTCAGACTCAGAGGTTGCTCGTCGCCCGCACTTCCTCGATCGTCGTCACGCCATCGATGACCTTGTCGATGCCGTCCTGCCGCAAGGTGCGCATGCCTTCGCGCAGCGCTATGCGCTGCAGCTGCTCGGCGCTGGCGCGGGTCTGCACGCCGCGGCGCAATTCGCGGGTCACCATCATCAATTCATGGATGCCGGCGCGGCCCTTGAAGCCGGTGTGGTCGCACGCGGCGCAGCCGGGGCTCGCGTGCAGTTGCAGGCGTCCGTCGCGGCTGTTGCGCCGCATCCAGCCGGCCAGCACGGCGCTGGCTTCCACCGGCGGCTCCGGGCCGAAGGCGTTCATGTAGTCGGCCAGCAGCTCGGCCGACTCGTCCGCACCGGCAGGGCGCGATTGACGGCACTCGGTGCACAGCCTGCGCACCAGGCGCTGCGCCAGCACCGCGAGCAGCGAGTCGCCGAAGTTGAACGGGTCCAGGCCCATGTCGAGCAGGCGCGTCACGGTCTCGGGGGCGCTGTTGGTGTGCAGTGTGGACAGCACCAGGTGCCCGGTCAGCGAGGCTTCGACCGCCATGTGCGCGGTCTCTTCGTCGCGGATCTCGCCGACCATGATCACGTCCGGGTCGGCCCGCAGGAACGCGCGCAGCGCCTTCGCGAACGTCCAGTCGATCTTCGGGTTCACCTGCACCTGACGCAGGCCCGGCTGGGTGATCTCGACCGGGTCTTCGGCGGTCCAGATCTTGCGCTCCGGGACGTTGATGTGGCTGAGCGCAGAGTGCAGCGTGGTCGTCTTGCCCGAGCCGGTTGGGCCCACGCACAGCACCATGCCGTAGGGCCGCTCGACCGCCTGCTTCAGGCGCGCGAGGTTGTCGTCGGACAGGCCGAGCCGGTCCACCGGCATCGGCTTGGCAGAGGTGAGCAGGCGCATCACCACGTCTTCCAGGCCGTTGTTGGTGGGGATGGTCGCCACCCGCAGCTCGATGCGGTGCTGCGGGCTGAACTTGGCGAAGTTGATCTTCCCGTCCTGGGGCTTGCGGCGCTCGGAAATGTCGAGCTCGCACATGATCTTGACGCGGGCGATCAGTGCGCTGCGGTAGTTCGGCGGCAGCTCGAGGTAGGTGCGCAGCAAGCCGTCCTTGCGAAAGCGCACGCGGATCTTCTCGCGGCCCGGGTAGCTTTCGATGTGGATGTCGGACACGCCTTCCTTCTGCGCTTCGATGATCATGTTGTTCAGCAGGCGCACCAGCGAGTTGTCGGACTGCTCGATCGGCTTGTCGTCCGCTATTGCGCTGCGGTCCCCGCCTTCGCGCTCCAGCGTCTCGACGAGCTTGTCGGTGTCGTGAACCTCGAACTGGATCGGGATTGCCGGGTCGCTCAGGCCGCGCGGTGCGTCCCCTGCGGCGCCGATTCGGTCGTAGGCCGCGTGCAGCACGGCCTCGAGCGAACGGCTCTTGGCGAGCACCGGCAGCACCTTCATCTGGGCGCCGAACTCCACTTCTTCGACCGACGCGCGGCGCCGCGCCGGGTCTTCGAGCGCCACCACCAGCCGGCCGTCGCGCACCAGCAGCGGCATCAGGCGCAGCCGCATCGCCAGGGCATAACCGACCTTGCGCAACGCATCGGCCTCGGCCGGGAAGGCGTCGATGTCGACCAGCGGGTAGCCCATCTTGCGGGCCAGCGCAATCTGCAGGTCGCTGCGCGAGATCACGCCCATGCGCACCAGCAGTTCACCGAGCGGCACGCTGCGGTCGATCTGCTGCTGGCTCAGCGCGTCCTCCAGCTGGGTCTGGGTGATCATTCCGAGCGAGATCAGCGCATCGCCGATCCGCACCATCGGCATCTTTTCCTGCCGCTCGATGGCGGCGATGAGCTGCTCGGGCGACACGACCCCGTGCATCACCAGCACGTCGCCAATCTTGCGGCCGCGCAGTTCCTGCTGCGTGCCCACCGCAGCGTCGATCTGCTGCATGGTGGCGCTGTTCTGCTCGACCAGCAACTCGCCGATGCGCGAGCCGATCTCGAAGTTTGAATAGGAGAGGCGCGGCATGAAGAGCCGGGTCACGCTGCCGTCAAGGGCCGGCGTGTCGCCTCCGGCAGCCATGCAAGGCGGGAACAGGAACAGGCCGTCGTCGGTTTCCAGGTGGCCCACGGTCTCGCCCTGCAGCTCGTTGCCGTTCGCGAGCTGCAGCTGGTAGGTGCTGAGGGCGCGGTGGCCCAGCATGCCGGCGTGCGGGTCGTGGTGCGAGGGCGCGGCCGGCACCAGCGGCGTGGTCAGCCACAGCGACTGGAACTGATCGAAGCGCAGCGGCAGCGTGGTGCGCGCGGGCGGCAGCTGCACGTGGGCCACGCCGTCTTCGGGCACGAAGAAGGTCAGGCGCCCGCTCATGCGCTTGTCGTTCAGGCCGATCACCTCGCACGGCATCGGGTCGGTCTGCGGCGTGGCGGCGGGGAAGCTGGCGTACGGCGGCGTGGGCCACGCGAACGCGTCGCGGCTGAGCTTGAGGTGCATCGGCTCGACGGTGCCGGCTGCGGCTGAGCCGCGCTGCCCGCGCTGGGGCGGCAGCACAGGCTGTACCGGCCGGGGCGCTGGCTCGGCTGCGTCGTCCCAATCGAGGGGCAAGGACATGTCTGACATCGCGGCGGTCGTTCCGGGTCTGGCGAAGGCGCCGCCAGCACGGAGCGCGCTGGCCGGAATGCCTTCTTTACTCGGACATGGTGCCGCAGCGCCGCGTTCGCCGTTGCCGCGAACAGCGCCTGCGCAACCCGCCAGTTCAGCCCTTCATCTGCGTCGGCAGGAAGGTCACGCGATCTTCGGGGTCGGCACCAATGCCACGTATCCTGCGCCCTCATGAACCTGCGATTCGTCGAAGCCTTCTACTGGGTCGTCTCGCTGAAGAGCGTGTCGCGTGCAGCCGAAAAACTCTTCGTCACCCAATCGGCCATGTCCAGCCGCATCGCCGCCCTCGAAGAAGAGCTGGGTGTGTTGCTGCTCGATCGGCGTGACAAGCAGTTCCGCCTCACCGTGCCCGGCGCGCGCTTCTTCACGTATGCCGAGAAGCTGCTCGCGCTGCAGCGCGAGGCCCGGGCCGAGATGGGCTCGGCGCGCCCGCGCGCGGTGTCGCTGCGGGTCGGCGCGATCGAGTCGGTGCTGCATTCGTGGCTGATCGAGTGGGTGCAGCACATGCGGCGCAGTTCCCCCGAGTTCGAGCTCGAGCTCACCGTCGAGACCACACCGATCCTGCTTGAGCAACTCAAGCGCGGCACGCTCGACATCGCCTTCGCCGCCTTGCCTGCGGCCGGCGACGGTGTGCGCAGCAGGGCTCTGCCGCCGATGGAGATGGTCTTCGTCGGCCACCGCGGGCTGCACCGCAAGCGCCGCTATGCGCTGGCCGACCTGGCCGAGCTGGAGTTGCTGACGTTCCAGCGCGGCTCGCAGCCGCACGTGGCGCTGGTCGACCTGTTCCGCGCCTCGGGCTGGGGGCCGCACCGGGTGCACAACATTTCGTCGATCTCGGCGATGCTGCAGCTCGTCGAGCGCGGCTTCGGCGTCGCGACGCTGCCGCTGGCAGCGGTGCAGGGTGTGGGCGAGCGGCTGCCGCTCAAGCCCCTGCCGACCGAGGTGAAGCTGGCACCGCTGCCGGTGCACGCCAGCCACCGGGAAGACCCGGGCTCGTCGCTGGCACGCGAGGTCGTCGAAGCCGCATTCGCGTTCATCGGCATCAAACCAGTGCATCGAAGAAAGCGATGACGAGATAGAAAAACTTCTTGTTAGGTGCGGCGCAGCGCGCCGAACACAATGGACTGCATGGCATCGAACCCACTCTTGAACCCGACACCCGCTTCGACAGCGCCCCTGAGCGAAGCCGCCGCTGCCCGCGCCGCCGTTCGCCGCGGCGAGTGGACGACGCACACCAGCGGCCTGGCCGACCGGCACGTGCAAGGCAACCTCGTGATCCTGCCGCAGGCGCTGGCCGACGACTTCCTGCGCTACTGCCAGCGCAACCCGAAGCCGTGCCCGGTGCTCGCGATCTCCGAGCCCGGCGACCCGCGCCTGCCGGCACTCGGCGCCGACATCGACATCCGCACCGACCTGCCGCGCTACCGCGTCTGGCGCCACGGCGAGCTGGTGGACGAGCCGACCGACGTGACGGCGCTGTGGCGCGACGACCTCGTGAGCTTCGTGATCGGCTGCTCGTTCTCGTTCGAGCAGGCGCTGCTCGACGCCGGGCTGCCGCTGCGCCACGTGAGCGAGGGCAAGAACGTGGCGATGTACCGCACGAACATGGCCACCGAGCCCGCCGGCCCGTTCCATGGCCCGATGGTCGTCTCGATGCGGCCGATGCTGGCGGCAGCGGCGATCCGTGCGGTCCAGATCACCTCGCGTTTCCCCAACGTGCACGGCGCGCCTGTGCACATCGGCGACCCGGCGCTGATCGGCATTTCTGACATCGCCCGCCCCGACTACGGCGACGCCGTCGAGGTGCGGCCTGGCGAGCTGTCGGTGTTCTGGGCCTGTGGCGTCACGCCGCAGGCGGCGATCAACCAGGCGCGCCCCGAGTTCTGCATCACCCACGCGCCCGGCGCGATGCTGATCACCGACCTCCTCAATCACCAACTCGCCAGCTTTTGAGCCGGCTCACTTCGACCGAGGGACATTCACCATGCGCAGAACATTCACCAAGGCACTGCTCGCCTCTTCGATCGCCATCGGCCTTGGCCTCGGCGTCGCCGGCTTCGCGCATGCCCAGGCCGAGGTCAAGATCGGAGTGATCTACCCGCTCACCGGCCCGGGCGCGGCCGTGGGTGCCGAGTTGCGCAGCGCGCTCGAACTGGCGGTCGACATCATCAACAACGGTGCACCCGGCATTGCCGAGTTGCCGTTCTCGGCCGGCAAGGGCCTGCCGAACCTGAAGGGCGCCAAGATCAAGCTGGTGTTCGCCGACCATCAGGCCAACCCGCAGACCGGCGCAACCGAGGCCGAGCGCCTGATTACGCAGGAGAAGGTGGTGGCGATCGTCGGCGCTTACAACAGCGCCGTCACTGCCACCGCCAGCCAGGTTGCCGAACGCGCGGGCATCCCCTTCCTGAACCCCGAGTCGTCGTCGGCGTCGCTCACGGCACGTGGCTTCAAGTGGTTCTTCCGCACCACGCCGCACGACGACCTGTTCGTGCACAACGCGTTCGAGTTCCTGAAGGAGCTGGAGGCGAAGCGGGGCATCAAGCCCGGTGTGGTGGTCACGCTCAACGAGAACGGCCTGTGGGGCACCGAGACGACCAAGCTGCAGGCCAAGCTTGCACCCGAGTACAAGCTCAACCTCGTCAAGCAGGTGGTCTACCCGGCGAAGACGACGCAGCTCACCTCCGAGGTGCAGACGTTGAAGGCGGCCGCCCCGAACCTGGTGCTTCAGTCGTCGTATACAGCTGACGCGATCCTGTCGATGAAGACGTACAAGGAGCTCGGCTTCTCGCCCGACATGATCCTGGCCAACAACGCCGGCTTCACCGACACCGACTTCATCAAGACGCTGGGCAAGGATGCCGAGTACGTCATCACGCGCGAGGTCTGGGCGCTCGACCTGGCCAGCAGCAACCCACTGATCAAGCAGGTCAACGACCTGTTCAACAGCCGCTACAAGATCAACTTCACCGGCAACTCGTCGCGCACTTTCACTGGCCTGATGGTGATCGCCGATGCCATCAACCGCGCAGGCTCGACCGAGCCCGAGGCCGTGCGCAAGGCGCTCGCTGCGACCGACCTGCCGGGCTCGAAGCTGATCATGCCGTGGAAAGGCGTGAAGTTCGACGCCACGGGGCAGAACACGCTCGGCCAGGGCATCCTGGTGCAGATCGTCGACGGCAAGTACAACACCGTGTGGCCGTTCGCGATGGCCGCACGCGAGGTGGTCTGGCCGATGCCGAAGTGGGATCAGCGGAAATAAGCCGGGCCCCACCATGACCGCCGAAATCTTGTTGCAGACGCTTGCCTCCGGCGTCCTGATCGGGCTGATCTACGCGCTCGTTGCAATCGGCCTGACGATGATCTTCGGCGTCATGGACATCGTGAACTTCGCGCACGGCGAGTTCCTGATGCTGGGCATGTACAGCGCCTTCTGGCTGTTCGCGCTCTACGCGCTCGACCCGCTGCTGACACTGCCGCTGACGGTGCTGATGCTGTTTGCGTTCGGCATGCTGCTTTACAAGCTCGTGATCAAGCGCATCGTCGCCGCGCCGATGCTGAGCCAGATCTTCACCACCTTCGGGCTGATGATCCTGCTGCGCGGCGTGGCGCAGTTCCTGTGGAAGCCCGACTTCCGCTCGATCGAGAACTCGTGGGTCGCCGGCAGCGTCAAGCTCGCCGGCATCCAGCTCGGTAAGCCGCAGCTGGTGGCGGGTGTGGGCGCGGTCGTGATCACTGCGGTGATCCATGCCTTCCTCACCCGCACCCGACTCGGCGCCGCGTTGGAGGCGACCGCAGCCGACAAGGAAGCGGCGCAGTTGATGGGCATCGATTCGCACCGCATGTTCTCGCTCGCCTGGGGCATCGGCGCGGCCTGTGCCGGTGCTGCAGGCGTGCTGCTCGCGACCTTCTTCCCGATCTTCCCGGAGGTCGGTGCCAACTTCATCCTGATCGCGTTCGTGGTCGTGAACCTGGGCGGCTTCGGCAGCGTGACCGGCGCGTTCTGGGCCGGCATTCTGGTCGGCGTGATCGAGGTGATGGGCGGGCTGCTGCTCGGGCCGCAATACAAGACGGCGGTCGTGCTGGTGTTGTTCCTCGCGGTGTTGATGTTCCGGCCGCAAGGCTTGATGGGAAAAGCATGAACACCTTGAAGATCACCGCAGGCCTGGCCATCGCGGCGGCACTGCTGCCGTTCGCAACCAGCAACCCCACGCACCTGAACCTCGCGATCCTGGTGCTGATGGCCGCACAGCTCGGTGTGGCGTGGAACCTGCTCGGCGGCTATGCCGGGCAGGTGTCGCTCGGCCACGCGGCGTTCTACGGCATCGGCGCGTACACGTCGACGATGCTGCTGCTGAACTTTGGCGTGAACCCGTGGCTGGGCATGCTGCTGGGCGGCGTCACGGCGGCCGCACTGAGCTTCGTGTTCGGCTGGTCGTGCTTCCGCCTGAAGGGCCACTACTTCGCGATGGCGACGATCGCAGTCGCCGAACTCGTGCAGATCGTGTTCACGAACTGGGACTACGCCGGCAGCGCGGTCGGCCTCACGATCCCGATGGGCCAGCGCGGCTGGGGTGCGATGGTGTTCGCTGACAAGGCGCCGTACTACTGGCTGGCGCTCGGCCTGCTCACGTTGACGCTGGGAGTCACGATCGCGGTCGAGCGCAGCCACGTCGGCTACTACCTGCGCGCCATCAAGGACGAGCCCGATGCCGCACGCAGCATCGGCATCGACATTGCGCGTTACAAGCAGATCGCGCTCGGCCTGAGTGCATTCTTCACGGCGCTCGGCGGCAGCCTGTATGCGCAGAAAGAGCTGTACATCGACCCGAACTCGGTGCTCTCGACGGGGCTGTCGATCAAGATGGCACTGGTGTCCATCCTCGGCGGTGTGGGTACCTTGTTCGGGCCGGTCGTCGGCGCGGTCGTGCTCACGGTGATCGAGGAGGTCACGCGCGTCGTGTTCGGTGGCAGCGGGCGCGGCACCGACACCATCATCTATGCCAGCCTGATCGTCGTGATCGCGGTGTTCTACCCCAACGGCCTGCTCGGCTGGCTGCGAGCGCGGCGGGCGCAAAGGCAGGCCGAGCGCGCCCCGCTCGCACAGCAGGCGGCTCGATGAGCCTGCTCGAACTCCACGGCGTCACCAAGCGCTTTGGCGGCCTGCTCGCGAACCAGGAGGTCTCGTTCACAGTCGAGGCCGGCCAGATCGTCGGCCTGATCGGGCCGAACGGCGCGGGCAAGACGACCGCCTTCAACTGCGTGGCCGGCTACTACACGCCGACAGCGGGCCGCATCGACCTCGACGGCAAGACGATCTCGGGCCTGTCGCCCGAGGCCTGCGCACGCGCCGGCATCGGCCGCACCTTCCAGGTCGCGCGCACCTTCACCAGCATGACGGCGAGCGAGAACGTGATGGCCGGCGCCTTGCTGCACGAACGCCGCGTGAGTGCGGCGCGTGCGGTTGCGCTCAAGTGGCTCGCCTTCGTCGGGCTGGAGCGCTTTGCCGACAAGCCGGCCGGCAGCATGACGATCAGCGAGCAGCGCCGCCTCGCGGTGGCGCGTGCCCTGGCCATCGCGCCCAAGCTGCTGCTGATGGACGAGGTGATGGCCGGGCTCAACCCCTCCGAGGTGCACGAGATGGTCGCGGTGGTGAAGCGCATTCGCGAACAGGGCATCGCCTGCCTGATCGTCGAGCACGTGCTCGAAGGGATCATGCCGATTGCCGACAAGATCGTCGTGCTCGACCGCGGCATGAAGATCGCCGACGGCACACCGGCCGAGGTCTCGCGCGACCCGGTGGTGATTGCCGCTTACCTGGGAGACGCATGATGGCGGCGGTGCTTCGAGACAAGACCGGCGGCAACCTGCTCGAGGTGAGCAACCTGCGGGTGAGCTACAGCGGCGTGCTCGCGCTGTCGGACGTGAGCCTGGCCGTGCCGCGCGGCAAGATCGTGGCACTGGTCGGTGGCAACGGCAACGGCAAGTCGACCACGCTGCGCGCAATTGCCGGGCTGAACGCGGCCGACGCCGGCAGCATCCGCTTCGACGGCGAGCCGGTGCAGCAGCTGCCGGCTCACAAGCGCGTGCCGCTCGGCCTCTCGCTCGTGCCCGAAGGTAGGCGGTTGTTCCCGCGCCTCACGGTGCGCCGCAACCTAGAACTCGGCGCGTTCACGCGGCTCGATGCGCACGAGGTGGCGGCCAGCGTCGGGCAGATGTTCGAGCTGTTCCCGATCCTGAAGGAGCGCGAGACCCAGCTCGCCGGCACGATGAGCGGTGGCGAGCAGCAGATGCTTGCGATTGCACGCGGCCTGATGGCCAAGCCGCGCCTGCTGATGCTCGACGAACCCTCGTGGGGCATCGCGCCGAAGTTCGTGACCAAGGTGCTGGACGTGATCCAGCGTGTCAACGAGACCGGCGTGACGGTGCTGCTGGTCGAGCAGAACCTGCACAAGGCGCTGTCGATCGCGCACCGCGGCTACGTGATCCAGACCGGGCGCATCGTGATGCAGGGCAGTGGTGCCGAACTGGCTGCGAATGACGACGTGAAGAAGGCCTACCTCGGGCTCTGAATCATGACGATCACCCTCCACCGCCGCCAGTTCGCTGCGCTCGGCGCCACCGCACTGGTGCAGCCGCTGATGCAACCGACCGCGAGCGCCGCCACCGGCTGGCGGCTTGCCACCGGCTATCGCGCCGAGTCGTTCCACACCGTCAACCTGATGGCGATGGCCGCCGAGATCGACGCCACCACGAGCGGCGCGCTGCGCATCGCGATCCACCCGAACAACACCATGGTGAAGCTCGCCAACATGCGGGCAGCCGTGCAGGCCGGCAGCGTCGAGGCCGGCGAGACGATCATGAGCAGCATGGCCAGCGAGATGCCGATTGCCGGTGCCGACTCGGTGCCCTTCATCACCGCGTCGTATGCCGATGCGCGGCGCATGTGGCGCTGGCAGCGCCCGCTGATCGAGCGCCACTTCGCCAAGAGCGGCCTGGTCGTGCTGTACGCGGTGCCCTGGCCGCCGCAAGGCCTTCACGCCACCCGGCCCATCAATGAAGTCACCGACCTGGTGGGCCGCCGCATGCGAAGCTACAACCCGACCACCGCGCGCATCGCCACGCTCGTCGGCGCCACGCCGGTCGACGTGCCGATGGTCGACGTCGGCCAGGCGCTCGCGGCCGGCCGCATCGACAGCATGATCACCTCGGCCGTCACCGGCGTCGAGAACCAGGTCTGGAGCCACCTGCGCTACTACTACGAGATCGACGCCTGGTTCCCGAAGAACATCGTATTCGCCAACATGAAGGCGATGCAGGCCTTGCCGCCTGCGGCTCGCGGCGCGCTGATGGCCGGCGCCGCGACGGCCGAAGCGCGCGGCTGGGCCGCGAGCGAAGCGGCGGCGCGGGCATCGGTCGATGAACTGCGCCGCAACGGCATGAAGGTCGAGCGTGTGCCGCGACAGGTGAGCGTGGAGCTCAAGCGCCTCGGCGAGCGGTTCTCGCTCGAATGGGTCCGGCACGTGGGCGCCGAGGCCAACGACTTCTTCATTCCCCACTTCACGCAGTCGTAGCACTTGCGCTGCGACGTTCGTGCTGGTCCATCGAAGGTTCCTCTCCATGCAACCCACCCCCGCCCCCGCCCCCGACCGTTGGCAGTTCTGGATCGACCGCGGCGGCACCTTCACCGACGTGGTCGGCAAGCGCCCCGACGGCCGCCTCGTGACCCACAAGCTGCTCAGCGAGAACCCCGAGCAGTACCGCGACGCGGCCGTCGCCGGCATCCGCCACCTGCTCGGGTTGAAGGCGCACGAGCCGATCACGCCCGTGCTGGTCGAGTGCGTGAAGATGGGTACCACGGTCGCCACCAACGCGCTGCTCGAACGCAAGGGCGAGCCGACGCTGCTCGTCACCACCACGGGCTTTCGCGATGCGCTGCGCATCGGCTACCAGGAGCGGCCGCGCATCTTCGACCTGGACATCGTGCTGCCCGAGCTGTTGTATTCGCGGGTGATCGAGGCGCAGGAGCGCATCGGCGCCGACGGCACGGTGGTGCAGCCGCTCGATGAGGCGCACCTGCGCGAACGCCTGTGGGCCGCGTTCGACGCCGGCCTGCGCAGCGTGGCCATCGTGTTCATGCACGGCTACCGCTTCACCGCGCACGAGCTCGCCGCTGAAGCACTCGCGCGGGAGTGCGGCTTCACGCAGGTCAGCGTCTCGCACAAGGTGAGCCCGCTGATGAAGCTGGTCGGGCGCGGCGACACGACGGTGGTCGACGCGTACCTGTCGCCAATCCTGCGCCGCTATGTGGAGCAGGTGGCCGGCGAGATGCCGGGCGTGAAGATCTTCTTCATGCAGTCGAGCGGCGGCCTGACCGATGCGCACGCGTTCCAGGGCAAGGACGCGATCCTCTCCGGCCCGGCCGGGGGCATTGTCGGCATGGTGCGCACGGCCGAAATGGCTGCACCCGATCTTGCGGGTACGCAAGATCACCCGCCGGGCGGGTCGCTGGCCGGCTTGGGGCGGCCGGGCGCTCGGCCTGCGCGCGACGCCCGCGACCTGCATGTGATCGGCTTCGACATGGGCGGCACGTCCACCGACGTGAGCCACTTCGCTGGCGAGTTCGAGCGTGCGTTCGAGACGCAGGTGGCGGGCGTGCGCATGCGCGCGCCGATGATGAGCATCCACACGGTGGCGGCCGGCGGCGGCTCGATCCTGTCGTTCGACGGCGCGCGCTTTCGCACCGGGCCGCAAAGCGCGGGCGCCAACCCCGGGCCGGCGTGCTACCGGCGCGGCGGGCCGCTGGCGGTGACCGACGCCAACGTGATGGTCGGCAAGATCCAGCCGGCGTACTTTCCGGCCGTGTTCGGCCCGCAGGCCAACGAGCCGCTCGACCGTGATGTGGTGGTGCAGCGTTTCACCGCGCTCGCCGCCGAGATCGCGGCCAGTACCAAAACCGCGGGCACCGCGCGCACGCCCGAAGCGGTGGCCGAAGGCTTCATCGACATCGCCGTCGGTGCCATGGCCAATGCCATCAAGAAAATCTCGGTCGCGCGCGGCTACGACGTGACGCGCTACGCGCTGCAGTGCTTCGGCGGTGCCGGCGGCCAGCACGCCTGCCGTGTGGCCGATGCGCTGGGCATGAACCGCGTATTCGTGCACCCGCTCGGAGGCGTGCTCTCGGCCTACGGCATGGGCCTGGCCGACCAGAACGTGATGCGCGAGGCCTCGGTCGAGCAGCCGCTCGACGGCGATCTGTGGACCCTTGAGGCCCGTGTCGAAGCGCTGGCCCGCGAGGCGGCCGACGAACTCGCGCGCCAAGGGGCCGGCAGCGGTGATGTGCAGGTGCACCGGCGCGCCCACGTGCGCTACGAGGGCACCGACTCGGCGCTCGTCGTGCCGTTCGGAGCAGCGGCCGAAATGCGCGCGGCGTTCGAGGCGGCGTACCGCCAGCGCTTCGCGTTCCTGATGCGCGAGCGGCGACTGGTCGTCGAGGCGGTGTCGGTCGAAGCGGTAGCGGCGGGCGATGCGCCGGCCGAGACCGTGCACCCGGTGCACGCCGAAGGCGCCGCGCCATCGGCCGACACGGTGCGACTGTTCAGTGGCGGGCAGTGGTGGAACGCGGCGCTGGTGGTGCGCGAGCAGGCGAGGCCCGGCCACACCATCGCCGGCCCGGCCGTGATTGCCGAGAAGAACGCGACCACCGTCGTCGAGCCCGGCTGGCAGGCGCGCGTGACGGCGCTCGACCACCTCGTGCTCGACCGGGTGGTGCCGCGCGAGGCGCGCCAGGCCATCGGCACCACGGTCGACCCGATCATGCTGGAGGTGTTCAACAACCTGTTCATGAACATTGCCGAGCAGATGGGCCTGCAGCTGCAGAACACCGCGTACTCGGTGAACATCAAGGAGCGGCTCGACTTCTCGTGCGCGCTATTCGAAGCCGGCGGCAACCTCATCGCCAACGCGCCGCACATGCCGGTGCACCTGGGCTCGATGAGCGAGTCGATCAAGACGGTGGTGGCGCGCAACGCGGGCCGCATGCAGCCGGGCGATGTGTTCATGCTCAACGACCCGTACCACGGCGGCACCCACTTGCCGGATGTGACTGTGGTGACGCCGGTGTGGAACGAATCCGGCGACGCCATCCTGTTCTACGTCGGCTCGCGTGGCCACCATGCCGACATCGGCGGGACGACACCAGGCTCGATGCCGCCGTTCTCGACCCGCATCGAGGAAGAGGGCGTCCAGATCGACAACGTCAAGCTCGTCGACGGCGGCCGGCTGCTCGAAGCCGAGGTGCTGGCGCTGCTGGCGAGCGGTGAATACCCGTCGCGCAACCCGGCACAGAACATGGCCGACCTGAAGGCGCAGATCGCCGCCAACGAGAAGGGCGTGCAGGAGCTGCAGCGCGCGGTCGCGCAGTTCGGCCTGCCTGTCGTGCAGGCCTACATGCGCCATGTGCAGGACAACGCCGAAGAGTCGGTGCGCCGCGTGATCACGAACCTGCGCGATGGGGCCTTCACGCTGCCGCTCGACAACGGTGCGCAGATCAGCGTGGCGATCCGCGTGAATGCGGCCGAACGCACGGCCGAGATTGACTTCACCGGCACATCACCGCAGCTCGCGAACAACTTCAACGCACCGACAGCGGTGTGCATGGCCGCCGTGCTGTATGTGTTCCGCACGCTGGTGGGCGACGACATTCCGCTCAACGCGGGCTGCCTGAAGCCGCTGCACGTGATCATCCCCGAAGGCTCGATGCTGAACCCGCAGCCGCCGGCATCGGTGGTGGCGGGCAACGTGGAAACCTCGACCTGCATCACCAATGCGCTCTACGGCGCGCTCGGCGTGATGGCGGCAGGCCAGTGCACGATGAACAATTTCACCTTCGGCAATGCGCGGTACCAGTACTACGAGACGATCTCGGGTGGCAGCGGCGCGGGCCCGGGGTTCGACGGCACGAGTGTCGTGCAGACCCACATGACGAACTCGCGCCTGACCGACCCCGAGGTGCTGGAGTTCCGCTTCCCGGTGCGGCTCGACAGCTATGCCATCCGCAAGGGCTCGGGCGGCGCCGGAGCGCACAAGGGCGGCGACGGCGGTGTGCGCCGCGTGCGCTTCCTGGAGGCGATGACCGCATCGATCCTGTCGAACGGCCGCAGCGCGGGGGCATTCGGCATGGCGGGTGGCGGCGCCGGCCTGCCGGGCATCAACCGCGTCGAGCGGGCCGATGGCAGCGTGGTCAAGCTCGGCCACATCGGCTCGGTCGAGATGGCGCCGGGCGACGTGTTCGTGATCGAGACGCCTGGGGGGGGTGGGTTCGGCGTGCCCGAGGCCGGCGGCTGAGTGGTGCTGAGATCGCTCTGGATCGGTACCGCAGGCGGCGGCGATCGGTCAGCAATGACGCTCCGGCCAGTGACCGGTATCTCTCGTCAAGCAGTCAACGAGTGCTGGCGAGCGGCCACCTGCAGTCGGCCACTACAGGTCGCCCAGGCATCACGAAAATCTCTGGGCCAGTGACCGGTCTCGAAGCCAAGTACAGCCGACTTAGCCCGCGACCCGTCCGATGCGACGAAATTTCCATTGCGGTCATTCAGTCTGGGGGCGGCCCGGCAAGCCGCGGACCTTGGCCGAACCGCTGCAGCCGCCGGGACCGTGCTGGCGCTGCCGACCCAGGCTGTGTGAAAACGCGTTGATGGCTTGAGGTCAGTCGCCTGAATTGTGGCAACGTCACTTCGGGCCACGACATGAAGCGATTCGTCGAAGGCGAGGATCGAACCCAGATCACGTTGCTGCCCGAGTGCCTGGACGACTACGTTGGTGAAGACAACCCGGTCCGGGTCGTTGAAGTGTTCGTCGACGAACTCGATCTCGGAGGTCTGGGCTTCGAAAGTGTTGACCCCGCAGCCACGGGTCGACCGGCGTACCACCCGTCCGTGCTTCTGAAGATCTACATCTACGGCTACCTCAATCGCATCCAGTCCAGCCGCCGCCTGGAGCGCGAAGCCCAGCGCAATGTCGAGCTCATGTGGCTGACCCAGCGGCTGACGCCGGACTTCAAGACCATTGCCGACTTCCGCCGCGACAACGGCCGCGCAATACGCAACGCGTGCCGCCAATTCGTCGTGCTGTGTCGCAGGCTCGACCTGTTCTCGCAGTCCATCGTGGCCATCGACGGCAGCAAGTTCAAGGCGGTGAACAACCGCGACCGCAACCCCCTGCGTCAGACTAGTTGTCGCCTCCCCTTTCACGCGGATGATCCGCGCAGGAGCGACAACAAATGCAAAAGAAGCAACATTCCCCAGAGTTCATTGAGCAGGCACTGAGCAAGGCCAGGGCGCGTGGTTCGCGGACCTTGGAATCGGTGGCTACTGAGCTGAATATGTCCTTGGGAACGCTGAAGGGCT
>Ga0209512_1000417_pt1 | contig 72618 bp, 59 predicted proteins | sample frozenSSSSmetaG_FD_184142 | JGI IMG/M metagenome (GOLD analysis project Ga0209512, IMG submission 184142) | Glacier valley bacterial and archeal communities from Borup Fiord, Nunavut, Canada, to study Microbial Dark Matter (Phase II) -... | ecosystem: Environmental > Aquatic > Freshwater > Ice >...
CGTGACAGTGGGTGGCGCTGACGGCGCAGCATTTGTGGCAGCGGGCATGGCAGGGGTATCCGTCACCACAATCATATCCAGTATCTGACCATCCGTGATGCTGCCACTTGCATCCAGGTTGCCGTAGTACACCTGAACCACCACATCGTTCGGCGTCAGATCACCCAACTCAACCCAGGCGCGCACCTGTTGATCAGTGCCAATTTTGAACTGTGTGCCGGATGTTTCAACGCGCTTGATCTGCACTTTAGGCCATACTGCGCCGATGTGTTCGCGCCAATCAGCATACGCTTCGCCGCGCTTCATATCAGGTTCGGTCAATGCCGTATAGCGATCGTGCTCCGGGAAGTAATACGTTTGCGCGTACTGCTTGACCATGCGCGTCGTATTGAAAAACGGCGCTAACTTACGAATGCTGCGCTTGATCTTTTCCGTCCACTCGCGCGGCAGCCCATCACGGGTTCGATCGTAGAACATCGGCACAATATCTTTTTCGAGCATGTTGTACAGCGCTTCGGACTCGATCTTATCCTGCAAATCGGCCTGTTCGGGTGGGTACTCTTCGCCATTGCCGATCGCCCAACCGACCAGCGGATCGTACCCTTCATCCCACCAGCCGTCGAGAATGCTGGCATTCAGGCCGCCGTTGTAGATCACCTTCATGCCGCTGGTGCCGCTGGCTTCCTGCGGGCGGCGCGGGTTGTTCAGCCACACATCCACGCCTTGCGTCAGCGCACGCCCAACACCCATATCGTAGTTCTCGATGAACACGATCCGGTTGCGAAATTCGGGCAAGCGCGCCGTGTTCACGATGTCCTTGATGAAGTCCTTGCCAGGCAAATCGTTGGGATGCGCTTTACCACTGAAAATGATCTGTACTGGCCGCTCTGGGTTGTTCAAGATGCGCGATAGACGTGGTAAATCGCGGAACAACAAAGTGGCGCGTTTATAGGTGGCAAAGCGCCGCGCAAAGCCGATCGTCAGCGCGTCCGGGTTGAGCACTTCATCAGCCGATTCAATTTCGGCTTGCGTCGATCCGCGCGTCTCCAGATAGCTGCGCAGCCGGACACGGCAAAAGGCAACGAGGCGTTCGCGGCGACGTTCGTGCGTACGCCACATTTCCGCATCTGGGATACGCTCCACCTGTGACCAGGTATCGACGCTAGACGGGTCCTCACGCCAGGTTGGACCGAGATAGCGATCGTAGAGCATACCCATTTCGCGACTCGTCCACGTTTCGACGTGAATGCCATTGGTCACGTAGCCGATCGGCACTTCATCTTTGGGCAGGCGTGGGTACATCCACTGCCACATGGTGCGGCTCACGTCACCATGCAGCCGCGCTACGCCGTTCGCCGCACTGGATATATTGATCGCCAATACCGCCATGCTGAACAGTTCGTAATTACCCATATTCTCGCGTCCAAGATCAAGAAACTGCTCTCGGCTGAGGCGCAGTGCTTGCCACATATACGGGAAATGTTCATCGATCAGGTCGAAGCCGAAGCGCTCTAACCCCGCCGGTACGGGCGTGTGCGTGGTGAACAGATTGCCACTCGTGCAAATATCACGCGCTTCCTCAAACGATAATTCGGGATTTTCGGACATCAGCAGGCGAATGCGTTCAAGCCCCAAAAAGGCGCTGTGACCTTCATTCATATGGCACACCTTAGGCCGAATGCCGAGCAGCGTAAGGGCTTGAAAGCCACCAATGCCAAGCAAAATTTCCTGGCGAATACGCGTGCGGCGATCGCCCCCGTACAGCCGATCGGTCAGGTTGCGATCTTCAGACAGCGCATTTTCGGAGATGTTCGTATCCAGTAAATACAGTGCCACCCGTCCAACTTGCACCAGCCAGACCTGCGCGTGCAGCATTCGTCCCGGCAGCGGAACGTGTACAAGCAGCGGCTTATCTTCACTTTCGTATACGCGCGTGACGGGCAAATTCGGGTAATCATTGTCCGGGTACTGCTCTTGCTGATAACCGTCTGCGTTCAGGTATTGCGAGAAATAGCCTTCCTGATACAGCAGACCCACACCGACCAAAGGTAAGCCCAGGTCGGACGCACTTTTCAAATGATCGCCAGATAGAACGCCTAGTCCGCCTGAATAATTGCGCAGGCATTCGGTCAGGCCAAACTCTGCCGAAAAGTAGGCGATGAACGGTTTATCAGGCTTCTCACCGCGCTGATTGGAATACCAGGTGCTTTCAGTATTGTCCATGTAGCGGTCGAATGACTCGCATACGCGCTCAAGGTGCGCCATGAATGACTCGTCCCTGGTTGCCATGGTCAACGCCTCTTGACTGATCAGGCCGAGCAGCCACACTGGATTGTTACCCGTGTGGTGCCACAAATCGCGATCCAGGCGGCGGAACAGGGCGATCGTCTCGTGATCCCAGGACCAGCGCAGATTATAAGCTAACTCACGCAGCCGTTCGAGGCTTGGCGGCAGATTCGGCACAACCGAAATCGTCGCTATCGGCTTGACCATGCGAAAAACTCCTTACTTCTAGGGCGATAGGGTGTACTTAAACGTTTTTATACGTGCTGTCGAGACTTCTTCCAGCTTGTTAGCATAACATTAGCGCCGTTGTGGTGCAACAATGATTGAGCAGAGCGCGTGCTTATAGCATTCACAATCAGCCTATAAACGCTTTTTCTGTTGATCGTGTTCTTTTGCTCGGCAGTACAGAGCTAATCCTCATCCAGGATGCTGAACCATTCGCTGATCGCAACGTTGAAGCCTGGCAAAACATTGCCACCATCCAACACATCGACGTTTTGCAATACCGTAATTTGGGTGGGCGAATGGTACACGTACACCATTCGCGCTTGCGGATAGACTATCCATACCTGACGCGTGCCCGCCGCAAAATACAGCGCGACCTTCTGGAGTATTTCAGCGCTTGAATTGCCCGGTGAGATCACTTCAACGGCCAGATCAGGGGCGATCCGGGCGTAAGCGCGATCCCACTTTTGACTGCGCCCTTTTGCGACGAACGATACATCAGGCGCTAGCACCGTATCGTCGTTATCGAACAGCCGAAAGCCCGTTTCAGCGGCGTACACACGTCCTAGCTTGTTAGCGCGCACATGATTTGAGACGTTTCGCAAAATCTCAGCCGTTACGCCGCCGTGTACTTCTCCGGCAGGCGACATCGCAATTAGTTCTCCATTGATCAGTTCGTAGCGGTGGCCTTCCGCAGACAGTGCCAGCAAATCATCCGCCGTGTACAGCCGTTCGCTCTTTTGTACGTCTACCATTGGACGCTCCTTTGCTCGGTACTTCTTTACTCAGTTGCGCAGCGGTTTACCATTTTGAAGCGTGTACTGAATGCGTTCAAGCGTCTTTTGTTCTTTGATCAAGCCCAAAAATGCTTCACGTTCCAGGTCAAGGATGTACTGCTCATCTACGAATGTCGGTGCACTCAGGTCACCGCCGCAAATCACATGAATCAGCGTATTTGCCAGCTTCTGATCGTACTCGGAAATGTACTGCGCGTCTCGCATCATGAAAGTACCGACCGTCAGGGCGGCTTTCACATCACGTCCGGCGGCGTATACCTTGGCGCGAGCGGGCGGCACATACCCCACCGATAATTCAAGCGCGATCCGTTTCGCCTCGGATAGCAAGTGCCAACGATTCATCACGATGTGATCGGCGCTGCTGAGAAAGCCCATCTGACGCGCAACCATTGCGCTTTCGCTGACTTTTGCCAGCGCGATTTGCTCAAACACTTTTTGTATGTGCGGCAGCGGATCGGCATTTTGCGTTTCCATAGTTGGCGTAACGATTCGCCGCAGCATTTCTTTACAACCACCCCAACCAGGGATCAAGCCGACGCCCATCTCGACCAGCCCGATATACAATTCGGCATGAGCGACCACGCGCGCCGCCGCCATGGTCAGTTCCGAGCCACCGCCGAGCGTTTGACCGAAAGGCGCGACGATCACCGGCTTCGGAGCATAACGGACGCGCATCATCACATCCTGGCCGCGTTTGATGCTGGCTTCCAATTGATCGAACAGGCCGGATTGAACGCCCATCACCGCAAAAAACAGGTTAGCGCCCAGGCTGAAATTGTCGCCATCGTTGCTGATCACCAGCCCCACGTAGCCTTGATCCAATATATCTAGGCCGCGCTCGATCATGCTGAACACATCGTCATCGAAAGTGTTGCCCTTGCTATGCGCTTCGACCAACGCGATTCCATCCCCTAAATCGATCAAACTAGCGCTGCCATTGTGTGCCAGTTCCTTGCCTGCATTTTTCAGATCGCGAATGACGATGATTTGCTTATCCGCCGCGTATTCTGCATAGTTGCCCACCTGCGGATCGTAAATGCCAGTGACGCGCCCGCTGCCATCGCGTTGATAGAAGGTGTCATGCCCTGCGTTGAGCATGGCGTGTACCCACGGTGCAACCGCGTAACCGTCGGCTTCCATCCGTGGCATGGACTCGCGCACGCCGATCGCGTCCCAAATCTCGAATGGCCCCATCTCATTGGCAAAGCCCCACTTGTTGGCGTTGTCGATTGCGGCGATGCTGTCCGCGATCTCACCGAGTCGGCGCGAAGCGTAGGCCAGATAAAAGGCGTGCAGATGCCACAAGAACTGTCCGGCGCGATCCGACTCAGCGATCAGCGCTTTGATCCGCGCGCCTGTGTCCTCGATGCCGCGATGCTTGCCAACCGAGTCGAAGCGCACTTTTTGCGGCGCTACGTATTCGAACGTAGTGAGGTCCATCGGCCAAAACTGCCGATCGCCATTCACATCCACGCGCTTGTAAAAGCCCTGATTGCTCTTGTTGCCGAGCCAGCCTTTATCCAACAGGTAATCGTACACGCGCGTCAGACCGGGGTCACGGATCACATCGCGCGATTCGTCTTGCGGGATCGCATCGTAGAGGTTGCGCGCAACGTGTACCGAAATATCATTACCTACAATGTCGCTCAGCCGGAAAGTGCCCGATCGCGGACGCCCGATCAGCGGACCGGTCAGCAGATCAGTTTCTTCGACTGTGTAGCCGTTGTTGATCGCATAGGCCGTCGAATAATTGCCCGCGATACTGATAAAACGATTAGCGATGAAGTTGGGCGTATCCTTACACAGCACGACGCCTTTGCCGAGAGTCTCCGAGCCAAAATGTGCCATAAAATCGACCAGCGCAGGGTCAGTATCCGCGCCGGGGATGATCTCCAGCAAGTGCAGATAGCGCGGCGGATTGAAGAAATGCGTCCCCAGAAAGTGCTGCCGGAACTCGTCGGTACGGCCTTGCGCGATCGCATTGATCGATAAGCCCGATGTGTTCGAGCTGATAATCGTATCAGGCTTGCGCACTTCCTCAAGTTTCGCCATCAGGTCTTGCTTCACGTCGAGGCGTTCGACGATCACTTCAATGATCCAATCGGCATCTTCCAATAAATTCATGTTATCAGCCAGATTTCCGGTCGTAATGCGGTTTGCGTCATCAGGCTGGAATAATTGGGCAGGACGACTCTTTTTAAGTTTATTCATATTTTCAAGGACGACTGCGTTACGTTTGGCGGACGGATCGCCGGGGTTGGTGCCTTTGGCTGCCACATCCAACAGCACCACGGGAACGCCCACCGCTGCTAACAGTGCCGCGATTCCGCTGCCCATTGTGCCAGAACCAATTACGCCTGCTTTGCGAATATGATACGTCATTTATGGAATGTCTCCTGAGATTAAGCTGAGTAAAGCGCTTCACATCTTCTGCGCGCTATTCTACCTAATCAGCGTTAGGAATTCACCTGAACTTCACGCTGAATATGTGCGGTGCATGAGTGACAACGTAAGCAATCAGCCCATTGAGCGATCGGGTTAATGAAGCCGTTTACCTGAGTCGTGGAGCATTCTATGCGTAACGTCATTCGTTTAACTTTTTTGGCTGTGTTGGTGATCGCTGGTATCGTGAGCGTGCCGCCTACCACCAGCCGCGCCGCTGTTGTGAGTTCACCTAATCAGGAACTCAAGGATATGGGCGCAGCCCCTGAACTGAGCAATACCGTGTGGCTCAACACGGATAAGCCGCTGCATCTGGCGGATTTTCGCGGACAAGTCGTGCTGCTTGATTTTTGGACGGTCGATTGCATCAACTGCTACCACACGCAGCCCTATTTGCGCGATGCTTATGCGCGGCTGAACGGAAAAGGCGTGCAAATCATCGGCATTCACTACCCGGAAACCAGTTGGGAGCACGATGTCACGTATGTAAAAACGTATATGCAGAAAAACGATTTGCGTTTTCCGTCGGCAATTGATAACGATGGCGCAACGTGGGGCGCTTATCAGATGGGCGCATGGCCGGGATTCGTACTGGTGGACAAAAACGGTCACCGCCGCGCTTTGATTTACGGCGAAGGTAACGATAGCCTGATCGAGTCAGCGATCAAAGAACTGCTGGCAGAACCCGGTCCCGCGCTGGCGCCTGACGCATCAACTACCAGCGGACACACCGATGTACAGCAGTGGTTTGCGGCTTTTGTGCGCGGTTTATTGGCAGGCAAATAGTCGCTCACATAGATTGCTTGCTTAAGGCGCTGGGCTGAAACCACGGTGCTCATACAGAAAAAATACACTTTTGCCTCTTTTTTTTTGTATGAGCGCTGATTTTTAGACCGGGGCAAGTTTATTTAATCGGATCAGGCGTTGATCGAGCTGCGCTGTTTTTGGTGATATAGTCGCGCATCATTTGTGCTTGCGGATGCCCCGGCTCGAGTTTCAGCACTTTTGTGAAGTCAACGATTGCGTTGGCGGGGTCTTGCTTATCCTGATAAGTCAGACCGCGATCGAAATACCCTTCAACGCTGCTGGAGTCGGCTTTGATCGCCGCGCTGAAATCGATTAGCGCGTGATCGTATTCTTTTTGCGCACGCAAAGCCAATCCGCGACTGAGGTACGGCTCGTTCACGTAATCGGTATCATCGATTACGGCGATTGTTTGGGTGAAATCATCAATCGCGCCGTTCAAATCGTTGATCGATTGGCGCAGCAAACCGCGCTCATAATGGGCTTCGCCACTGTGCGGGTTTGCAGTGATCGCGGCGGCGTAATCAGTCAGCGCACCGTTCAGATCGTTATTATTCTGATCGATGTCTGCGCGCGCCAGATAGCCTGCCGCGTTCTTTGGCTCAAGCTGAACGGCTTTATCGCAATCGGCCAGCGCTGCGGTAATGTTACCCAGTGCCGCATAGGCGCTTGCGCGTCGTGTGTAAGCCTCCACCATCTTGGGATCGTTCTTAATGGCGTCGTTGTAGTGTCCCACCGCATCGCCATACTTGCCAGCCTCGTAACTTTGTTGGCCTAAGAAATAGTCGCTATATGTGCTGGAATTGCCAGCCGCGCCGCTAAACAGTTGGAGCAATGTCCCGGTGCTGCCCAATAATGGCAAAGCGAAGCCGAGCACAACGATAAATACAATGAACAGCAGCGAGTTTCGCCTGCTGCGTCCTGCGTTTGGCTTGCCACTTTCGGGAGTGTTCAAGACTTGGGTTTGTTTGGCGGGGTACAGCAGCTTGAGTTGTTCGGCGGTTTGCAGATCAGCCGCTGTGTGCTCAATATCGTTAAGCGCCTGATATATTTTGCTACGGATTTCATAAAATTCGGCAACCTGTGGTTCATAACGGATCGCTTCTGCGCAATAGGTGAGTGCCTTATCGAATTCGCCTTTGCCAGTATACGTCTCGCTGCGTGTGCCGCATATAGAAGCTATTAACAGATGTTGAATGTCCAGATTGCGAATGCGCAGCGCGTTTTTCATAGCATCGTCTAAATCAGCAAGCGCCTTGTCGTACTGTTTCTCTTTGATATATGCATCGGCGCGGCTGCCATAGGACTGACTTAACCGCATGTAACGCGCTTCGTCATACTTGATTTTTTGAGCGTAGCTGATTGCTTCGGTCAAATCGGTGATAGAGCCGAAATAATCGCCACTTTTCCGGCGCGTAACTCCGCGATTGCCCACTGCTGTTGATAAGTTCAATGGCTTTTTGCCAGCTTTATCGACGGCTTGCGTATTATCCGCCAGCGCGTTTTCGTAGTCTTTTTTGCGCGCGTAGGCCATGCCGCGCAGCATATAAGCGTTGCAAGATTTTGGATCAGCGGCGATCACTGCGCTTGCATCGGCAATAGCGCCGTCCAGATTGCCGGTCTGCACATGGGCTTGCGCGCGCATCATATGAGCATCTGCGTCTTGCGGAAAGATGTCCAGCAGTTCGTTGTAGTTGGTCAGCGCCCGTTCAACGTCGCCGCGCTGCTGATAAGAGGCACCACGGATCAGCAATGCGGACGTGTGGCGCGGATAGCTGGCAAGCACATGATTCAGTTCCGCGATCGTGTCGTCGAATTCCTGCTTTTGATAATGTTTGACCGCACGATTAAAGATACTTTGTGCCCGACTCGATTTATTTAACAATGGATTGCGAAGCATGGTCTATCCTCATATCAAGCCCAGCCAAAACGATGCAAAGTTAGCGACGGAACGTCAGTTAAATAGCGCAGTGCCCAATCGTTTCGCACAATTGCAGGATGTGCAGCCGATCGTGACGCGCCGTGAAGTGTGCCATTTCGAGCAAGCTGGTTGGCCCGAAAATGCTGTGACGCGCCGGACGTGTCCAATCATCGGCGCTGAGTTCGGCTAACATGGCGAGCGTCTTAGCGCGTTCTGCCGCGAATGCTGCATAGGCGGCGTTCCCGTCTTCGCCGCTGAGATCGCGCACATGCGGGGCAGGTGGAGCGGGTGGCGGCACAAGGAACGGATTATCTTCGCGCAGGATGCGCAGCAAACGCGGACGCTGTATGGCGCTTTCGCTGTCGCGCAGGTGACACACGATTTCAAGCGGCGACCATTCGCGCGGGTCGGGATACGCGTTCCACAGCGCCGGGTTCATCTCTGCAATGATACCACCCAACGCAGCTACATTGCCGAGCATTCGCGGCGCGACTTGTTCAGCGGTACGCGGTTTCGGTATGAGCGTTTGCAACCAGCCATCATGGATCATCTGCTCAAGCTGGTGCAAAGTGCCCTTACCGTTCGGCGTTACCCCATGCGGCAGCGCGCGATCCCAGGTGATCCAATAGGTGCTCAAGCCCGCGCTGGCTGCCGGCATCATATCGTTTTTGATGTCGTCGCCTACCATCAGTGCATCTTCGGCCTCAACGCCGATCCGCGCCAGAATTTCTTCGTAATAATGCGGATTAGGCTTGGTGAAGTGCATGATGTCTACGCTGGTCAATAGTGCGACGGGCGTTTTATCCAGATCGATGCCTGCCCACGCTAACCGTCCGAGCAAAGCCGCGCGCGGAAACAGTGGGTTTGTCGCAATCACTACGCGCACGCCGATCTCCAATAAATGCTCGATCAAGCTGACCGCGCCTTCCACAGGCTGCGCAGTATTGCCTAACTGCGCATAACTTTCGCCGTAAAAATCGGCCATAAGCGTATCGATTGTGGCGGGCGGCATATCAATCGCGGTGGCTAATGCCGCACTGACGATAGAAGCGTTTGTTTGCGCCGGATCAATATTACGAACGGTTGCGCGCACTGCACTTACCAGCGCCGTTTGCACTTTTTCAGAGGTAAGCATGGGATGGCGCTGAACAGCGAACGCGCCAAGGCTTTGCATGTAACTTTTGGTGAAGTTATCAATGTCGATATGCAGCAGTGTATCATCCAGATCGAGTAAAACAGCTTTGATCACGTGTAACCTCTCGGCGCGCTTTTTGTTGCTGATAGTTATAGCAGCAAAAGATTAAGAAATGTTTCAACGGCTAAACCGTGCTGTATAACTACGCAGCGGTTCTTGATTTTACGCGTGCATCCCGTAACGTTTCAGAGCGCTGTTCAAGATGCTCGTGATCAGCCACGTATAATCTTTGCCTGCCAGGTTCGCGCACAGGCACAGATCGCTGAAATCTGGCGACAAGCCGGGCAGCGTGTTGATCTCTAACAGGAACGGATCGCCCGCGTCGTCGAAACGCAAATCGAGCCGCGCCACATCCAGCGTGCCGATCGCGTTGAAGCCATCTTGCGCTAACTGCTGTACCCGTTCGGCCATGCCTGGCGCTAAGTCAGTCGGGATAAATACGTAGAATGTCTCGTCAAAATCCGCCTTGACATGATGCGTATAAATGCCCAATTGATCCGGCGCGATCTGGCGCGTATCGATCTGCACAGGCGGCAAGACTACTTGATCGGGCAAGCTGCCGATCACGCCGACGGTGAGTTCGCGTCCGCTCAAAAAGCGTTCAACTAATGCGGGCTGCTGATACGTCGCCAGCGTGTAAGCCACTCGTTCGTGTAATTCGGCGGCGCTGTGAACAATCGACTGTGTGCTGATCCCGATGCCCGTCCCTTCCGACAAAGGTTTGACGAACAACGGATAGCGCAAGGTTGGATCAAGCGGATCGTCTGCCGTGCGAAAGACTTGCCAGGGCGCAGTTGCCAGCCCGAACGTTTGCCAGATGCGTTTCGTCATGGCTTTGTCCAGGCCGATCGCGTGTGCCAATACTTTCGAGCCGGTGTACGGGATTTGCAGCATTTCCAACAGTGCCGGAACTTGCGATTCGCGCGAGTCGCCGTGGTGACCTTCGGCCATGTTGAAGCATATATCCGGTTTGGCGGCGCGGATGGTATCCAGCAGTGTATGATCCGCCTCAAGAAAGCTGACGCGGTGATCTGCTGACTCAAGTACAGCGCGCACGCCATCGATCGTGCGCTCCGAGTCGAGGTCTGCCCAGGCGTCCGGCGGTAAATTGCCTGTGGTGGGCGCGTTCTTTTTCAGGTTGGCAAGGATCGCGACGTGATAGCCCATAGGTCAGGCCGACTCCGTGAACGGCCATTCGGGGAGCGGTTCGCGCCGACTACGCCATTCCGCCGGAATACCTTCGATCCCTGTGTACAATGCCACGATCCCGCCGACGATTGCGCAGTTGGTATCAATGTCACCGCCGCCGCTGGCTGTGAACCATAATGCCTCTTCATAGTTATCGAGGTATTCACCCGCACAAAATAAACAATACGGAACAGTGTCTTGCGCTGAAATGTTGCCGCCGTTGCCAATATGCTCAACAACCTGCCGAATTGCCATTGGTGCAAGATCGCGTGCTTTGCGGGTTCGCTCACGCACCGCGCTATCCGGCAAATGTGGCAGGATTTGATCGATGAATGCCGCGCGCTTCGGTTTTACAGCATTTACTCGCGCCTGATAAGCCATCGCCGCCGCGACTGCTACACCGATTGCGCCCGCGATACCTTCAGGGTGGGCGTGCGTGATCTCACATGACAGCCGCGCTTGTTCGACTAACAGCGCCAGATCATCGGCAAAGTAACCGCCCAACGGCGCGATTCGCATAGCGCCACCGTTGCCAAGTGAGCCTTCGCCTTTGAACAGCTTTTTTGACTCGATCCGCCAATCAGCGCCTAAAAATAACGCGGGCAGCAGCTTTCGCATGGCAGGTCCGTAGCCGCGTGTCTTATCGTAATGCGCCGCAAAATCAAGTGCCAGCGCGTCCTGATCGATCATTTTATGCGTGCGCAAGACCCACACAATCGATAATGCCATCATCGTATCGTCGGTGAAATGCCAGGGCGCTTCAAGCAGCAAGCGCCGCGTAACCCGTTCACCGTGCGCGTAACCACCAAACGCATCACCCACCGATAACCCTTCCAACGAGGTACGGGCGCGCTCCAAACGAACGGCGGGCGAGTCGGGCATGAGGCGGCTTCCTTGTGAAAATGTTGCATAGTTTACCCGACTCGCACCATTTTATCGAATACCGCGCCTTGTGTTATACTTACCACTGAAAACGAGTCGGCTTTCCGGCGCGTAGCTATGAATAAATCGCCAGTCAGGAAAGGGCACGCCCAAATGTCTCAATCAATTCTGGATAAAGTCAATACGCTTATTTCCGCGAACCTGCATAGCCTGGTTGATCAGGCGCTGGAATCCAACTCGGTCAAGGTCATGGATGAGTACGTTCGGCAAGCTGAACGTAACCTCGAACAGCTTGAGGAAAGCATCGTCACGTTGGGCGGCAGCGTCAAGACGCTCAAGCGCAAATATGACGAGTTCTCTGCCGAAGCCGAAAAGATCGATCGCAGCGTCGATACTTTGATCGTACAGGGTAAGAACGACCTTGCTTCGCAGCAGCAAACCAGCCTGAACGCCAAACAGCAGCAGGCGCAAGAATATTACGAGCAGTGGCATTCGCAGCAGTCCGAATATCAGAAGATGATGGATGCCAAGCTCAAAATGGAGACGAAACTCGTCTCGACCAAACAAGAGCGCGAGCATCTCAAGTCGTTGATGGAACTGGCCGCTACCAAGGCGATCGCCACCAAGACGATCAAGAGTCTGAACGATGTATCGGGCGTGGGTGATGACGATGTGCGCCGCCTGGGTGACGCGATCCGCGCGCGCCTGGATAAAGAAGACGCGCAGTTGGAGTATTCCTCGTCGCGTCTGCAAAATCAGGTCGATGACGCGATCACTAACAGCGCTGTTGAAAATCAGCTTGACGAGCGCCGTAAGCGGCTCGGTTTGGGCGGCGCGGGCGGTGCCGGTGGCGGCGCAGCAAGTGGCAGCAGCACATCCAGCACCAACAATAACCTGAGCAGCTAATTAACATCATTGACCCCTAACCCCCGCCCTTTCCCCGATTACAGGGCAAGGGAGTCGGATCGTATGAAGTCCCTCCCCCACAAGCAGGGAGGGATTTAGGGTGAGGATCGCAAATGCGCTGCGAATCTGCTAAAATCAGCGCAGTCATTAACTGTTTTATTGGAGTGTGCTCGGCATGTCGAAAAATGATCTAAGTCACAACAACATTGATCAGCGTGCATTGGGCGCGATGTTGCAGAATGCTTTTTTTACCTGGCCGAGCGCCGTCAACATTGCGTTTTTCCTGGTGTTGTTCCTGTTGGGTGTGTCGCCATTTGGGTTTTGGCAGCCCTGGATGTGGATCGCATTGGGCGCTGTTGCTGAGGTCATTTATCTGGCCGCGACCGTCACAGACCCCGAACAAAGCCGCCGGGCTGTTGAGCAGATGGTCACCGAACGCTACAACCCGAACAGCATCCGCAACCTGACTGCCCGTGACAAACTCAAACAGTCGCTGGATTACAAGGCATTGATCGATAAGTTCATCGATGCACAGGGTGGCGCGTTCAAGGCGAGTTTGCAGCAAACCTCCTCGGATGTGAACGACTGGATCGGCCTGATCTATGGTTTGGCGAAGAAGATCGACACATTCGAGTCGAACACGACGATCAATCAGAAATTGCGTGATGTGCCGACGCAAATCGTCAATTTGAAGCGTCGTCTCGATCTGGAAACTGACCCGTCGGTGAAAGCAGCCCTGAACGAGTCGATTCGCATCAATCAGGAGCTGAACGATAACTTGCAAAAGATCGGTAACACCGCCAAAAGCGCCGAAATCCAGATGGATAACACGCTGGCACAGCTCGGCACGGTGTACGCGCAAATGCAGTTGATCGATGTGAAGGACATCAACAGCGGACGGACTCAACGCCTGCGTGATAACATCCGCGAGCAGATTGCAAGCCTGTCCGATACTATTTCTGCGATGGACGATGTATATCATCAGCCAGGGATTGAAAATACGGCGGTCAGTGGATCCTCAGTGAACAATGCGATCAACAACTTATCGGCAAGTGGCACGCCTAATCCGGTCGATTTATCAGGCACGCAGCAATCGCAAAGCGGGAGCAAGCGCACCTAAGATGAGGGAGCGTTTCGAGATCAAACCCGCTACCCTGCGCGACGCCCACCCGATCCGACATTTGGAAATGGCCGCGTTTCCCAAAGACGCGTATAGCTATCTGAACATTACAACGCTGTTGATGTGGCCGGGCGGCGCGCATTTCAAAGCCGTCGATGAACAGGATTTGTTAGTCGGCTTCATCTCTGCCACGCCTGATTGGGGCAAACACATCGATTGGATCGTGACGCTCGGCGTACATCCTGATTATCACAATCGTGGTTTGGGACGGCGACTATTGGTAATGGCTGAGAAAGCGATGAGTCAACCCCGCTTGCGCCTGACCGTGCGTGCCAGCAATACGGCAGCCATTCACCTGTACACTTCCGCCGATTATGTACCGTGCTTCACCGAACCCCGTTATTACAGCGATGGCGAAGATGGTATAGTGATGGAAAAAATCCGCTTTGCCGAGTAAGGTGTAAAGCAGCGTTGGGGGTTATCACCTGAGAGTCTGCTTAAGAGTCGCCAGAAAAGTTGCGGCAAAGCGCATTCACTGGCATGATCGCCAATCTGCCGCAGGAATTCTGGCGGTTAATGACGGTTTGACGGATTCTCATATCAATTGATGCTCAGGATCACTCGAAAGTACACACTTTTCGCCAGCGGAATGGCTTTGCTGCTGCTGTCGATCGCCGCTTGCAACACGGGCAAGTCGGACGCTACGCGGATTATCGATAATAACGCGGGCGGCACGATCAGTGCGCTGTCAACGAAATTGCAAGCGGCGCAAACAATGGCCGCTAACGCCAACGCCGTTTCGACGCGTTACGCAAATCTGCAAGTATCATTCGCTGCTGTGTACGCCAGTAATCAAGACCTTACTGGAAAGCTGAACGGCTTGCAGCAAGCGAACGCAGCACCCACTAATCCGCCGGGTGCTGCCGCAGCGCAAGTGCCCGTCGCAGCAGGCGCGGCCCCAACCGGAGCGAGTGCGGTCAACACGACCCCTAACGCCGTCAGTGGGAGCGGTATGACGCTTGATCCGCCGGTGACCGCCAAAACGATTGACGGTAATGGCTGTGCGATCAAGCCACTCACGACTTTCAGCACGACCGACGCGAAAATCTGGGTGGTTGCGGTGGCGCACAATATGAAGAAAGGCGTCTTATTCACCGCGAACTGGTCGGGCAGTTTCAGCCATCAGGATACCTGGACGACCAATTATACTGCCGCGCAAATCTGCGTTCATTTTTATGTCGAGCCGAAAACGATCGCCATGACGCCGGGTAGTTGGACGGTCAGCCTGAGCGCGCCGGATGTGCCGTCGGCGTCCGCCACGTTCACCATAAGCGGTACGGCGGCCACTGCTGCGGTGACCAAATAAGCGTGACACATGACCCTCGATCCGGCTGGCGGTTCAGCGGTTAGTGCCGAGTGGCGCGTCCAAATCCATACCGATCTGGAAGCGGTACACACACTTTGGGATGAGCTGTACGCCGCCATGCCCGACGCGGGGCCATTTGCGCTGTGGGATTATGCGGCTATCTGGTGGCGACACTATGGCAAAGCGTTTCGCTTGTATGTGATCGTCGTGCTGCATAACGGTCAACCGTGCGCGCTGCTGCCACTCATGTATCACGGACACGTTTTGCGCTGGTTAGCCGCGCCCAAATCGGATTACGTAACGCCGTTGTTCAGCGCGGCGGCGGATCGGTCGCATGTTTTTGCAGTGTTTGCCGAACATTTGCGCGGTATACCATGGGCTGTGCTTGATTTGCATTATCTCTATCCAGATTTAGCGCAGCACTTCATTGATGCTATGCGTGGGGTCTGGTATCGCGTTGATGATCGCATGGCGTGCCCATATATTGCGGTCAATGGCCGATCCTGGCAAGATTATTGGACGGCAAAACCCGCTAAGACCCATAAAGAAATGCGCGAGCTGAACAATCGGTTGGCGCGCAATCACTTGATCGCGCAAGTGACGACGATTGCAGAGCCGGATCGGATCGCGGCGCTGTTTCCGGCACTGGAAATGCTGCATGAACGTCGGCAGCAAACGCGCAGTGGGCATGGCGCTTTTGCAGGTGACAGCGGCGCGTTCTTTTTGGAAGTGTGCCGTGCGTATGCGGCCAAAGGCTATTTGACGCTCAGCGTCGCCCACTACAACGATGTGTTGGCAGCCTATGTAGTCACCTTCACGCTTAATCGGGCGGCGCGTTTCTGGAAAACATCTTACGATCCGTTGTATCGGCTGTACTCGCCTGGAAAATTTCTGTTTTTTCAATTGTTGCAACATCATTTTGAGCGTAATGTTTATCTGATCGACTTTTTGGCGGGGCAAGAACCTTACAAGTTTCAGTGGACAGAACAGCTTCAACTGCTGACACGCCCCATCTTTTATCGCTCACCCTTGCGCGGGCAATTCGCAGCATGGCGCTTACAGGTGCGAATGCGCTTTGCACGTATCGATCGGCTGCGCCGCCTGTGGGTGTGGGTGAGTCATCGGCTGCCTTGAGTGATTGCTTCTGCCTGTGCAACTTCATAGTCAAATATGGGTGAAAAAGCTCAGGTGAGTTAAAATTAAAAGTTAGCAGGCTATGTCCGTCCATATCGAACGGATTCAAGGAACAAGATGCCATGTACGATCTGACACGCTTTAACCTGAGTGATTCGGTGATGCTTGGCAAAACGCTGCGCAACCTGGGCAGAAGCTCGACAACGTTTGAAGAAACTGCTGACAAAATTGCTCATTTATTGTATGCGCAGCTTATCGATCCACAGACAGGTCAGCCAGCGTGCGCTTTAGTACGCTTTTACAAGACTCATAATTACGCCAATCTCGATCAACCTTTGCAGCACATTGCGCAGCGATCGTTAGGCCAAATGTCGCCTAATGCAGCGATGAAATGTTTGGTTTTGTTGGGTACGGCAGGTGATCGTCCCACCTGGAACGTGCGGACGCAATCGGTTGGGCATCAGGTGATCCCACTGCCTAGCGAAGAAATCGTCGCACAGTCACCCATGATCGCACAGTTGATCCTACAATTAGGACTACCGCTCAATGTGCTAATCCAGCCTGATCCCGCGCTCCTGGCCGATCTTACCAATAAACGCTACAAAGTTTTCTACGTTCCGCAAGCGTTAGGCAGCCCCTTCATTCCAGCGCAAGAGTTTGTGATACGGTATGGACTTCAATCGGTGCTTGGCTTTGGTGGTCTGCTCGCGTCGGGCGATTTGTTCGCAGTGATCCTATTTTCAAGAGTGATCATTGCGCCGGAAAAGATGGTGCTTTTCAAGGAGATAGCGATGGATGCAAAAGTCGCCGTCGACTCGTTTGTACAGAATCAAACCTTCAAAACAAGCTAATCGTGTGTATTTGTCCGTCACCACCAGATATTCAGGATACGGTAGGACGGCGGACGTGGCCGACTACTAACTAGTGATCGCTTCGCTTGTCAGCACATTCTCGATGGCGATCGGCAGCGTCAGGCAAATGGCAGCGCCACCTTCCGGCCCACTTTCAACCCAGATGTGGCCGCCATGCGCTTCAATGGTCAAGCGGCAAAAGGTGAGTCCCAGTCCCACCCCCCGCGAGCCGCGTAATGCGCTTCCTTGCAAGGTAATAAACGTCCCAAAAACTTGTTCGCGGAATTCCAATGGAATACCTTTTCCAGTGTCCACGACGCGTATCTCGATGTACCTTACATCGGTCGCCAATACGCTCTCGATACGTATTTCGCCATGCGCGGGAGTGTGCTTAATGGCGTTATCCAGCAAGTTGATGAACACGCGCCGTACTTTATCTTCGTCCAGATTCAACGTCGGCAGCGATGCGGGCAAACAGTTGACCAGTGAAATCTGAGCGTCAAGTGCAGTGGCGTCGAGCGCTTGCATGGCATTGATCACCGACGATTGCAGCTTAATTGGCGCTTGATGTAGTGCCATCAGACCGTTTTCCATGCGCCGAATTTCCAAAATCGACTCGACCACTTGGATCAGATGATGAGCATTTGCGTTGGCAATGTTCGCGATCGTTTTGACGTTATCCAACTCACCGTATTCAATGAAATCATTGATCATGCTGAGGCTGGTCACCATACTCGCCAGCGGTGAACGTAAATCATGCACGATCATATCCGTCACTTGATCGCGAAAGCGCTCCAAAGATTTTTCTTCGCTGATATCCCGCAGCACAAACAAGCGTGCGGTCGTGCTGCCACCCTTATCATAAACGGGCAGTCCGATTTCTTCGATGTCGTGCAAAGTGTTGTCATCGGTACGCGTCTGATAAATGCGGCACGTGATTTGCTGCGGATCGCGCTTGAGCATTCGCGTCATTGCTTTCAGCTCTTTCAGCGAATATTCGGTGAACTTTTCACCCGATCGGCGGGTTTCACGCACCAGCCAGGTGATCACGTTTTTCCCGACAGCGCCCCGCAAGCGCCGATTGAGCAGCTTTTCAGCAGCCGGGTTGGCTTGAACCAAGCGACCATCATCATCGATCAAGATCATGCCGTCGCGTGTGGAATTCAAAATCGCTTGCATTTTTTCATTGGCGCTGCGCAAATCCTGAAACAAACGCGCTTTATCAATGGCAATCGCAGCATGTTCGGCCAACGTCGTTGCAAAACTCACGTGTGATGTCGTGAACGCATCCAACCGTGACGACTCCATATTAAGTACGCCGATCGTCTTACCACCGCTCCTGATCGGGACACATAGTTCAGACAGCATGTTGGCGAAAGTCGGTACATAATGAGGGTTTTTACGAACATCGGGTAGCAGTACGATTTGGCCGCTGCTCATTACCTGCCCCACAATTCCTCGGTTGAGCGGTACCGCCTCCGCCGTATGGAGCGCTCCTTGCAAACGACCAGTAAACGCCACGTGACCGGGCAAGGTTTCGAGACCGCATGACGCCAGATCTGCGCCCGTCATGGTGAGCGCCGCAGTGACCACTTCCGCAATAACGGTCGGCAGATCAACCAGCGTCGAAATATTGCGCAAGATATGCTCAATCATGACCAGTTGATTGACGCGCGCGTCCAATTCATGGTCGATCAAGCTGAACAAGCGTGCATTGTCCAACATCGTCGCGGCATGGCTCAATAATGCGTCTACAAATTGATGCTCCCGATCCGACAGCACGCCAGGATCATTGCGACTGAGCAGCGCGATGCCAGCGGTTTCGGAGTGCAGCATCAGCGGGATGGCGAGCACCGTCTGGACACCAAGCGCTTCTAACACGTACAAATCATCAGTGGTGTGCGGCAGTTGTAACGTTTGCTGCCCTTCAGCTAATTTTTTCAGCAATGGCGACTCAAGCAATATGGGTGCAGCCGCTTCAGAGGCTTGATTGCTGATCACATTGCTGAAAATGTCGAGCGGCTGCAAGCCTGCGTATTCGCGCTTCCACAGCAGCACCATTGCCAGATCGAGATTCAGCGTTTCGGCCAGATAGGTACTCAGTTTAGCGCCGATCTGAGCCAGGTCGAGCGAAGCGGTCAGCATCCGTGCCGCCGTTACAAGCTGCGACACATCTTCGGCGCGCTGTTGAGTTTCGTGCAGCAGCCGCGCATTAGCGATCGCAACCGACACCTGATTACTAAAAGTGCTCAGTAAGCCAATTTCGGCGGGTTGAAAAATGTGGACTTGTTCGTAGTAAACGGCCAGAAAGCCAATAGGTTGTTCGTGAACATGCAATCGCGTGGTTGCAAGCCCACGAAAGCCTTCGATTTCAGCCAACCAGCGCCAGCCCATCATGCGCTCATCAGTCTGTACATCACTGATGGTTATAACGCGCGGCGAACGCATGATGCGTTCAAAACCTGGATGTTCGTCGATTGCCAGATGGCGAAATTGTGCCATATAGTCGGCGCTCAAGCCTGATCCATAGACCAGATTGATGGTATGGTTGTCATCGTTAGCCAAAAAAATGGCGCTGCGTTCAGCACCGCTGATTTTGATCAGCGCCTGACTCACTTTGCGCAGCACTTCGTCCAGATCGAGCGTCTGATTGAACTCTGCCGACACGTCGCTAAGCTGCGTGATTTCGCGTGTAATGCCTGCCACGCGCCCGTACAAATCCGTATTTCGCAGCGAAACTGCTGCTTGTGGGGCCAGCGTTTCCAGCAAGTTGATGTCGTTCGTACCATATGCGTTCGGGTCTGTGAACGATTCAACGGACAGCGTACCGATCACCTGATTGTAGGCGATCAGCGGAATGCCCAGGTAGCACAGCGGGATAGGCGCTTGAATGTCAGTGATACCCAGTTGTGCGGCTTGTGCGAGTACATCGCCTTTGAGCAGCAAAGCGTGCCGCGCATTGATAATATAACCGGATAATCCCTTGTTAAGTGTACGAGGTGTCCAGGTGAGTCGCTTCCCCTCATGGCTGATATACGGAAACGAAATGAGCTGCTGCCCACTGTTATACAAAGCGACGACGAACATCTCGTTTTTGACCAGGCGTGTCACCAGATGATGCAGTCCTTCCAGCAGTTCATCAACCGGTAAATCAGCCGCTAACGAACGCCCAAACGCATTGATCAAGTCCAGTTCGGCTACCCGCTGCGCAAGAGTGGCTCGTGATATTTGCGAAAAACGGTACAACATGGCGATCAAGATAACCGCTGACACAACCGTAAAAAAGGTGATTAACGTCAGGCTATGGAAAATGACTGACAGTAAAAAGCTCATGGGCAGTGGCAGCAGTTCGGAGATGACGAGCTGCCTGATCAGTCTGCCGATACGCTGCCGATCGACGGTTCGTTGGGCAAGCACCAGCACATTGGTAAAAATCGCGGTACGCAGCACGAAAACGGTCAGGTAAAAAGCCGCCAATGAAGCGGTATTTCTCGTATGTACTGCTATCAGGGGCATTGCACCGCCCAAAGCGCTGTATATTTCGCCCGCTAGCGTCACGCTGACGATCGCGCTGGCCGCATTAAAGAGCGCCAGAATGATCGCGCTTTTTAGCGTGTTGCGTGGGGCATTGAGCGGCTTGTGCAGCAGAATGCGGCCTAGCTCAGCTAACAACGCGCCGCCGATTACCGCGATCGTCATGGACGCGCTGCCAACGCTCAAATAGGCAGCGGTCACTACGATCTGACTGAAACCCGCATAGATGCCACTGTACAACCGATAAGCGAGCAGCAGCATGGCGCTGTAAAATAATCCGTAAATTGCGATTGCGGGCCAATCCAGATCAAGCATGTTGTGCTGCAATACCAGTATCAGTGCTACAATCAACAGCAGCACGCCCATTCCCATGTTTAGCTTCACCAGGGAAGAGCGATTAATAAGACGTACTCGATTGATAAGCCCGGAAAACGACATGCTGGACATAAAGGTAAACCTGCTCGGATAGCCTGCAATGATAGCTGATTGTTCCTAGCTTAACAATTTGCTTAGATGAACCTGAATTATAGAACCCCGAATGCTCTATAAGTTTGTATTAGGTATCATGATCAGAATATTGATTATAGTGGCTCATCCGTTTACGCGCCAATACAAAAAGATCGCGGAACTATCGAAAAGATCACGGAAACATAACAGATTCGCTTTAACGGGCGAATTCAGAGGCGACACAGGATAAATTACTCGCGATGCTGCTTAGCCCGCTTTGCTTTTCTCTTTCGCTTTATCACGTGGCATAATAATATTTAGAGCTTCTACCAGGCTGCGCACAGCGATGATTTGAATGCCATCCGGCAGCGGTTCGCCGCCGCGCAGTGATTTGGGCACTACGACGCGCTTAAAGCCCAATTTGGCGGCTTCCCGTAAACGAGCCGGAAGCTGCCCAACCGCGCGCAACTCACCTGACAACCCAATTTCGCCAACAATCGCCAGATCAGCGGGCACAGGCGCATCCCATACGCTGGACGCAATAGCGACCGCAATCGATAGATCGGCAGCCGGTTCGTTGATGGTCATGCCGCCCACCACGTTCACGAATATATCCTGCTGATCAAGGCGTATACCGACGCGTCGCGTCAATACCGCCGTGAGCAGTTGCAAACGATTGAAATCGACGCCATTCCCGGTGCGCCGTGGATTCGGGTAAGTCGTTGGACTGGCAAGCGCCTGAACTTCCACCAATAAGGGGCGCGTCCCCTCGATCGTGACCAGAATAGCCGAGCCGGACGCATTCACCACACGCTCCGCCAAAAATACTTCGGATGGGTTGGTCACTTCAACCATGCCACTACCGCGCATCTCAAAAACACCGACTTCATTGGTCGCACCGAAACGATTCTTGACGCTGCGCAGTAAACGGTATGCGTGAAACGGATCGCCTTCCAGATACAGCACGGTATCCACGATGTGTTCCAACACGCGCGGGCCGGCGATCGTACCTTCTTTGGTTACATGGCCGACAATAAAGACACTGATTCCGGTCGTTTTGGCGAGCATTTGCAAGCGTGAAGCACATTCGCGCACTTGCGTTACGGTTCCGGCAGACGACGGCTTATCGTCGCTGAAAGTGGTCTGAATTGAGTCCACGATCAAAATGCGTGGGTCGATAGTTTGCGTATGATCGAGGATCGCTTCAAGGCTGGTTTCGGTCACCAGAAACAGGTCTTCAGCTTGAATTTCGAGGCGATCGGCGCGCATCTTGATCTGGCGCGTACTTTCTTCACCGGACACGTACAAAACTTTGCCGATGGTTTGCGCCATGACTGCCGCGATTTGGGTGAGCAGCGTTGTTTTACCAATGCCGGGATCGCCTGCGATCAAAACGATGCTGCCGGGTACCAGGCCACCGCCCAATACGCGCGAAAATTCTTCGATAGGGACAGGATAACGGGCTTCTTGTGTGCTGTCAACTTCATGCAATCGCTGTGGAGTTGAGCGTGTCCCGGCAGGCGCAGCGCTCCGAGCAACTGCGCCGCTTTCACGCTGCTCAGTAACTTTTTCAAACGTACCGTATTCGTGGCATTGCGGGCAAATGCCTAAATAGGCAGCTGATCGCTTGCCGCAATTCTGGCAGACATAATAACTGAGTGGCTTTGCCAACTTTAACGTTCACCATTAAACATATGTTCTATGTTACCTCAGTTTGCATGAGAGTACAATAGCAATTTGCGCGCTGAATAGAGCAGCGATGTTCTGCTGCGATCCGCGTTGCCATTCTCATGCGTAGTGGATAGAATCGGCATGATCGCTATGGTCAGAAGTTTTACACAATCGGAGTTTGCACTCATGGCAGAATTAACACGTAGTTCAGAAGCGTCTTGGCACGGCGATTTGCGCTCAGGCAAAGGCACTATTACAAGCACCACAGGCACCTTGAGCAATACGCCGTACACATTTGTCAGCCGCTTTGAAGGCACTGGTACTGGCACCAACCCGGAAGAATTGATCGCTGCGGCGCACGCGGCGTGCTTCAGCATGGCATTGGCGAACACGCTCAGCCGTAAAGAATACGCCGTTCACCATATCCATACCAAAGCGACCGTTCACCTGGGACTAGTCGATGGCGGCTATCAGATCACCAAGATCACGCTGGATACGTCCGGCAGAGTCGATGAACTTGGTGAAGATGAGTTCAAGACGGCAGCCGAAGAAACCAAGCGCACCTGCATCATTTCTCACGCGCTGTCCGCCGTGCCGATGGATCTCAACGTCACACTCGAACATTAATTTTTGCCCCGCAATCGCCCTTTTTTTGCTTATCATAAAGCAGGAAATGGGCGAAACTGGCAGCGATGGCACAGGTTACAGAATTCAAACGTGTTGACCGCGATTTTTATAAGTTTTTACAGTTTTTTGTTGTATAATCATTTAATTCAAGCCGTTGGCCGATACAATACGCCACATAACACTATTAAGCAGCCTATTCATTCAAAAACGTGTTCAGCGTTTTAATCATTTCAGCCTCACACTAAAGATATGACGAAGGCCAAACTTCAAATGAGCGTTGCCATGCACACAGGATCACCATCAGGCGTGAACATCGAAAAAGCGATGGCACGGTATACCGAAATTTATCAATCGCTTTATCGGCGCAAACCCAGTGAATTACGCGATCTGGGCGGTGCATGGGTCATTGTCAATGGCGCACGCATGAGTGTCGAAGAGCTTGAACATCTGACAGGCCAGTTGCAGCGCGAATTTCAGCAGGAACAGCATCGCAAGCGCGGGCTGGTCAAGCGGTTGTTAGGTTGGTTCACCAGCTAACAAGCTGTGTTGGCGCTTGATAAAACCGTCTAATTAAGCATATCTGAATATACAGTACCACAAAACGAAGCGGTGTTTTGTCGTTTTTGCTTTGGGCATTATTTTTGCTTGGATTGAGCTTGTCGATTTTCAACAATTGGCGAGGAACATAATGTCTACAGAAAATATACAAGCGATCGATACATTGTACCGAACTGCTGCACAGGGCGATATGAACACTGCATTACAAATGCTTGATCCGGCAGTTGTAGTCTATGAACAAGAATCGCTACCTTATGGTGGAGCATATCATGGACATAAAGGCTACCAGCAACTCTTCACAAATATAATGGAAATATGGGGCGATTTCAAGTTTACGCAAAAGCAATTACTAGATGCCGGAGAATACGTAGTTGCCATAGTACAGTTGCAGGGGCGAGCAAAAAGTACAAACAAAATGCTCAACATGGATATGTACGAGCTATGGAAGATGCGCGACGGCAAAGGTATCGAGTGTCGTTCCATAGTTTATGATACCGCTAAGATGCTTGAACTCCTGAAATAATTCCAGTCTGCTACAAATTCCATAAACAAGTGAGAGACGCCATTCCTAGCATCTCTCACTAATAAAATCACTTAGTAGAACAAACCCCAATCTTCGCCAGCGCCGTCTTCCATCATCGACTGATCCCACATCTGCAAGCCTAGCTCGATCGTGGTCGGCACGCCGGTTGCATCCTGAACGCAGCGCCGCGATTGTTCCATCAACTGCGGACCATATGGGCAAAACGGCGTGGTCAGGATCATCACGACATGTGCGTGATCAGCGTGTAATTCCAGCTCGCGGATCAAGCCAAGCGCTACTACGTCCATCCCAATTTCGGGATCGACTACCTGACGCAGCGCTTCCAGAACATGCGCTTCCTGTGAGGCGTAGGCAACTTCTGAAGTGGCCGTTTGCTCGCCATTCTGAGCGTTGCCAGTAGACGGATTGCTTTCGTTTTCCGTAGAAGTCGTGAGCAAGTCATTCATGTTGGATCGTTCCTTTTTGTTCCAGGTTGATTTCTTTTAGGCTGAACACACATGACGTATCGCCATGTAAAATACAGGTTTGCTGCTCAACATCCATGCCAAGCACTTTTTGGATCAGCGTGTTGTCGATGCGGCATACTTCGGGGTGGCGCTGCCCGACATACAGATAGGGGCAGTTGAGTTCGGTCAGCACGAGCGAGCCATCTACGCGATTGATCTCGGCCATGAAGCCTTCTTCGCCCAAAATGCCGATCAGGTCTTGCAGCCGCTCCTCTAACGTGCCGTTGATGCGCGTGGTATTATAACGCGCTGCGGTAGTCGCACCGACATTATCAATGATCGCCTCAACCTGATCCGCTGGCAAAGTCGATTTGAGTTCATCCAACAAGCGCGCGACCAGGACGTGATACTTGTTTGGGAAGTAACGATGGGCGGCGTCCGTCAGTGAGTAGATATGTTTGGGGCGGCCAACGTGGTGACGCTCAACGTCCACGCGAATCAGGCCATCGGCTTGCAAGTTAGCAAGATGGTGGCGAATCGTGATGAGCGACACCCCCAATGCCTCGGCTAATGAAGCAACGGTTGCATTGCTTTGGCTGCGGATAAGTTCAAGCACTGTCTGGCGCGTACTGTGCATAGGTTCACACCATTTCTCTGCATCAAATTATAGGACTTTCGCGCTAAAAGTCAATATTCGCTATTTCTATCTACTTTATTGACAGCAAGACGCCTAACTGATATAATTTGTTGTAGTTATGAAGCACAGCCAATCACCTTTCGGAGTTTGTAGCGTTTTATGTTAGATCAACCCGCTGTCCTTGAAATTCGCAATTTGCACGTCAGCATCGATGAAAAGCCAATCCTCAAAGGCGTTGATCTGACCCTCAAACAGGGCGAAATTCACGCGCTGATGGGGCGTAACGGCTCCGGCAAAAGCACGCTCGCTTATACCTTGCTCGGCCACCCGCACTATCAGGTGACCCAAGGTCAGATTATTTTTGAAGGTAAAGATGTGCTGGAAATGGCATCCGACGAACGCAGCCGCGCCGGATTGTTTCTGGCCTTTCAATACCCGATCGCTATCCCCGGTGTGACGGTTGCGAACTTTTTGCGCACGGCGATCAATGCGCGTCGCAAAGAAGCCGATCCGAAGGACAAGGGCATCAGTATCCCGGAGTTTCGCAAGCTGCTGACCGCCAAGATGGAATCGCTCAAAATCGATTCCAAATTCGCCGGACGCTACCTGAACGAAGGCTTCAGCGGTGGCGAAAAGAAGCGCGCCGAGATTTTACAAATGGCGACGCTTGAGCCGAAGATCGCAGTCCTGGATGAAACCGACTCCGGCCTGGATATTGACGCGCTGCGCATCGTCGCGGATGGCGTCAACAAGCTGATCGGGCCGAGCTTGGGCGTGCTGGTGATTACCCACTACGAGCAATTTTTGAATTACATCAAGCCGGAATTCGTCCACATTATGTATGATGGGCGCGTCGTAGAAAATGGCGGCCCCGAACTGGCCGACAAGATTCAACGCAACGGCTACGATTGGGTGGCCGAGAAGTACGCCGCCGTCAGTCAGTAGTCATTTAAGCAGTCCCAACACGCGCTGGCACGTTACACTATGGCGCTGAGTGATTTTGATCTACAGGAGAAAAAGACTCGTGAATACTTTACCCGTCGTATTATTCCTGAGCACCAAAAATGCCGCGCGCAGCCAGTTTGCCGAAGCACTGCTGCGACACTACACCGGCGCTACCTATGACATTTACAGCGCCGGACTCGAACCGGGAGATTTCAGCCCTTATGCAAAAAAAGCGCTTGATGAGATCGGTGTGCCATATGCGGGTCAGGTTGCCAAAGACGTGAAGCCGTATCTGGGCAAACTCAATGTCAGATACCTGATCACGGTGTCGCACAGCATTGGCGAGCGCGGCGCATCGGTGTTCCCTGGCGCGATCTACTACTTCAATTGGGATTTTCCCAACCCCGGCCTTGACGGCGGCAGCGAAGATCAAATCATGGCGCGTTACCGTGCTGGGCGCGATCAAGTCGATGCCAAGCTCAAAGCGTGGCTGCAAGAAATCGAAACGATGGCAACCGGTAAGCGCCGCTCACAAACGGTGACTGCCGCTGTAGTCAAACCAATCACCGAATAACGAACGAGTCAACTATCAAGAGATTCTAACTACTATGTCAGATCAGATACCAAATCAGCCGCTCGATCAGAATCAGCAGCTTGCCGCTATCAAAGATAGCTATGAAGAGAAGTACGGCTTCAACGTCTCCGAGGCAAACTACGCGTTCAAGAGCCGTAAAGGGATCGACCGCGAGATTGTCGAGCAGATTTCGCAGATGAAAAACGAGCCGGGCTGGATGACCGAATTCCGCCTGCGTTCGCTGGATATCTTCTTCAAGAAGCCAATGCCCAAGTGGGGTGGTGAGCTTGACGGGATCGATTTCAACAACATTTTTTACTACGTCAAAGCCACTTCCGGCAATGAAACGTCGTGGGAAGATGTGCCTGAAGATGTGAAATACACTTTTGACCGTTTGGGTATCCCGGAAGCCGAGCAGAAGTATTTGTCCGGCGCAGGGATGCAGTTCGAGTCGGAAGTGGTGTATCACTCGATCCGCAAAGATTTGCAGGATAAGGGCGTGATCTTCACGGATACCGACAGCGCACTGAAAGATCACCCAGAACTGTTCCGCGAATACTTCGGCACGATCATCCCGCCGACGGACAACAAATTCGCGGCGCTCAACAGCGCGGTATGGTCGGGCGGTTCGTTCATTTACGTGCCAAAGGGCGTCAACGTCGAGATGCCGCTGCAAGCCTATTTCCGCATCAACACGAAGAATATGGGGCAGTTCGAGCGCACCCTGATCATCGTTGACGAAGGCGCGCAAGTGCATTATGTCGAGGGTTGTACCGCCCCGACTTATAGTTCTGACAGTCTACATAGCGCGGTTGTAGAGATAGCTGTTAAGAGTAAAGCGCGTGCTCGTTACACAACTATCCAGAATTGGAGTCCGAACGTCTACAATTTGGTGACCAAACGCGCCGTCGCTTATGAAGACGCAACAATGGAATGGGTCGATGCCAATTTAGGCTGTCTTGCGAGTGAATCAACCGTAACAACTCCAAACGGGATCAAGACAATTGAAGCGGTTGATGTTGGAGATAAAGTGCTTTCTTATGATGAAAGCGCTGGAAAATTGTGCTTTCGCACTGTGACAGCTAAACGCTTTTCCGGTTATCAACCTATACATACAGTTTCTGTTGGTGAGCGGAAATTGAACGTAACTGCTAATCACCCTTTCTACTCCTACGTCTATGATCAGGACGCACCCAAAAAACTGGGGCGTTATCAGTTGGCATATGTAAGGGCCGATCATCTCGAAAAAGCGATTATTCCCCGCACATCTGAAGACTATGGCGCACCATATAAATTGGATGTGCCTGTTTTAGAGACGAGATTCGACTCGTTTAACCAATATGCTGATGATTTATCGATGACTCGTACCCGCGAGACGCGAATGAATGCCAGTGAGTACTCAAACGACAACATGATGTGGTTGTTCGGCTATTGGGTAGGCGATGGCGACATTCAACTGAAAAGCGGCAAAACTGAAGGTGTTGTACGTTGGGCAAAAGTTGGCTTTTCAACGCCCCGTACAGATCGAGCACGCGGACGATTGATGGAAACAATGACAGCGCTCGTAGATGCTGAACCTACTGAGAGGTCAGATGGTCATCACTTAGCATGGAGTAGCAAAGAACTTGCTGAATTCTTCATTATCAATGGATTTGAAGGCAAATCTTACAGCAAACATGTTCCGACCTGGGTTTGGTCAATTCCTGAATCACAGCGGCTTGCATTTATTGCTGGCTATCTAGATTCGGACGGCCATGTTAAGGGCCGCAACTTCAACCTGAAGTCTACAAACCGCGCCTTGCTTGAAGATATTGCATCGCTTTTGGTGACTTTGGGCATTACATCGCGCTTGTTCACGGAATTTGACCAACCCCGCGAAGTAACAATTATGGGCAACGTATGTATTGCGCATAGTGCCTATCGGTTGGAATTCCGTTTTGATGAACGCCTTTTCACTCACATTAGCCCCAGGTTATGTGCTAGAGCGCAAGCAGCAAAAGCGTCAACAATGGTAACTAAACGGATTGTTGGACGCTCCAATATCGAACTAAGTGAAGACGTGGAAATCGTGCGCGTTAAAGTGAGCGAGCCGTCCGCTGAACCCGTCGCAACCTGGGACATCGAAGTTGAAGGCACAGGCAACTTTGTATCGCAAGGCTTCATCGTTCACAATTCCAAGTTAACAATGAAGTATCCCGCAGTCTATCTGATGGGGCCACGCGCTCACGGCGAAGTGCTCTCCATCGCTTTCGCGGGCAAAGGTCAGCATCAGGACGCGGGCGCTAAAATCGTTCACGGCGCGCCGGATACCACCAGCCAGGTCATCAGCAAGTCGATCAGTATGCACGGCGGACGCGCCACCTATCGCGGACTCCTGAAAGTCTACGAAGGCGCGACCAACAGCAAGTCGAACGTAGTATGCGACGCGCTGCTGATGGACGAAGAAAGCCGCACCGATACCTACCCGTCGATCGAAATTGATGAGCAGAATGTGACCATCGGCCACGAAGCATCCGTCAGCAAGGTTGGCGAAGATATGTTGTTCTACCTGACCAGCCGTGGCATCACCGTTGAGCAGGCGAACGCAATGGTCGTCAGCGGTTTCATCGAGCCGATTGCGAAAGAACTGCCCGCCGAATATTCGATCGAGCTGTACCGTCTGGTGCAGTTGCAGATGGAAGGTTCCGTCGGCTAAGACGCTCCGCACATAACTTCATTTCGGGGATCGGATCATCTGATCCCCGACCGTGATCTTAACAGCTCGCACTCAACACAAAAAGCTCTGCCAAATAGCACACTCATATTTGCCAAATAAGGATAATTGTTCTTGGTATCTCGCAACCGTGCCATCAGACTTCAAATGCCCGCGCTCACTCAGATGCAGCTTGAGGGATTGAGCGACATCAATCACGAACCGGATTGGTTGCGTGAGTCGCGTACCGCCGCCTGGCATCTGTATAACAGCTTGCCTATGCCGAGCCTCAAAAGCGAAGAATGGCGGCGCACCGATTATACGACGATTGATTGGTCAACTGCAGGCAGCCTGACCGAACCGCAAGGCGTCGGCTTTGAGGTGATCCCGGCAGAGAATCGGCTGCCGTTGGTGGGTGAGCAGCAGGGCGGCTTGATCGCGTTTGTCGATGGACAATTGGTGCATCACGAATTGGCCGAATCGCTGAGCAGTCAGGGCGTGATCTTCACAGATATGCACACCGCCGTTCGCGAGCATGGCGATCTGGTGCGGCCTGCGCTGATGACCAAAGCCGTCAAGCCGGACGATGGCAAGTTTGCAGCCATGAATGCTGCCTTCTGGACGCACGGCGTATTTTTATATGTGCCGCGCGGCTGCACGGTTGATCTGCCGCTGCACAGCATTTTCTACACGACGCAATCCGGGATCACGCTCGGGCATGTGCTGGTCGTGCTGGAAGAAGGCGCGCACGTCACTTATCTCAACGAGTTTTTGTCAGCATCAGATGTGACGCGCGATACGGCATTTGTCGGCGTGACCGAACTGCTTGTTGGCGATCGGGCTAATCTGCGATATGTATCGTTGCAGGATTGGGGTCGCAGTGTGTACGATTTCCGGCACGAGCGGGCGCGCGTCGGTCGCGATGGACAGCTTGATTGGATCATCGGCACGATGGGCGGCCACCTGACCAAAGACTTTGCCGAGATCGAATTGGATGGGCAAGGCGGCTTTGCGCGTATGAGCGGGCTGTACTTCACGGACACGAACCAGTTGATCGATCACGATACGCAGCAAAATCACAATGCGCCCAACACGACCAGCGATCTGTTGTTCAAAGGTGCGCTCAAACATGATTCGCGCAGCGTGTGGCAAGGCATGATCCGCGTGCTGCCGGATGCGCAAAAGACGGACGGCTTTCAGGCTAACCGAAACTTGCTGCTATCGGAGAAAGCACGCGCTGACAGCATCCCCGGTCTGGAAATCCTGGCGAACGATGTGCGCTGTACGCACGCGGCCACCGTCGGTAAGCTGGAAGAAGAGCCGGTGTTCTACCTGATGAGTCGCGGAATGAGCCGTGAAGACGCTGAACGGCTGCTCGTCGTGGGCTTTTTCGATCCAATCATGGAGCGCATCCCATTCGAGGGTGTGCGCGATCGATTAGCTCAGCATATTGAGCAAAAGCTGTCGTCCGAAATTGCAGAAACCGTGTAGAATAGAGCGCAATTAAGGAGTTTGCAGTGACTTTTCAACCGTTCATCAGCATCATGTGTGTACCCTGTTGGCAGTGTTGTACGCTGTGCTGTATTGAATGTTGTCCCATGACATATTGTTGATCGTCCTGCCTCCCGATTTTGCTAATTCCTGGGCGCGACGAAAGTTAGCGCCTTTTTTGTTTTATTCGCCAGTCAGTATCAGCCAAAAATGAGGAAAACCAACCATGACTACGCAACCATCTATCGATCCCGCTATCAGTGCCAAGGGCTATGTACACGCTGATGTATTGGCGACTACCCAGTGGGTCGCCGATCATGTGAAAGACGCCAATGTACGCTTGATCGAGTCGAACGAAGACGTACTGCTGTATGAGCAGGGGCACATCCCCGGCGCGGTGCAAATCGATTGGGTCGGTGACCTGAATGATAAAGTGCGCCGCGATTATCTCGACCGCAAGGGCTTTGCGGAACTGATGGGTCGCAACGGTATCACCAACGATACGATGATCGTATTTTACGGCGACAAGAATAACTGGTGGGCAACTTACGCATTCTGGGTGTTCCAATTATTCGGCCATTCCAACGCCAAGATCATGGATGGTGGCCGCAAAAAGTGGATCGACGAAGGCCGCGAACTGAGCAAGGACAAGCCTACGTATGCGCAGGCCACCTATAAAGCGCCGGAGCGTTCGGACTATCAGTTCCGCGCTTTTCGCGATCAGGTACGCGATCACATCAGCACCAATCAGCCGCTCGTAGACGTGCGCAGCCCCAAAGAATACAGCGGCGAACTGCTGCACATGGAAGCCTATCCGCAAGAAGGCGCAAGTCGTGGCGGTCACATCCCCGGCGCGCGTAATGTTCCGTGGGGTCAAGCCGTCAATGAAGATGGAACGTTCAAAACTGCCGATCAACTGCGCGCGATTTATGAGCAGCGCGAAGGGCTTAGCTCGGATCAGAACGTGATCACGTATTGCCGCATCGGTGAGCGCAGCAGCCACAGCTGGTTCGTTCTGCACTATCTGCTCGGCTACCCGAACGTGCGCAACTATGATGGCTCGTGGACGGAATGGGGTAATCTGGTCGGCGCACCGATCGAAAAGTAGACTCGACAGCGAATTGTATTGTACTGATAGCAAAGCAAAGGATAACAGCATGTCCGATCGTCAGGAATTTATCGACAATATTCTGGAACACTACGAAAACCCCCGCCACCGTGGGACGCTTGAAGATGCGACGATCAGCATCAAGGGCGGCAATCCTGGCTGTGGCGATGTGATTACGGCGTATCTCAAGCTGGACGCTGACGATCGGATTGAAGATGTCAGCTTTGATGGCGAAGGCTGTACAATCAGCCAGGCTGCCGCCTCGATTTTGAGTGAGCAGATCATCGGCAAGACTTTACTCGACGTGGAAGCGATGGATCACGAAGCCTTTATCGAAGATTTGGGGCGCGACGTGGTGATCAATCGCCTGCGCTGCGCTACGCTTGCCCTGAACACGGTTAAGGCCGCCGATCGCAAGCTCAAAGAGCAGCGCGCGCATGGTCATACCGGCAGTGTTCAGGTTGATGCCAATGCCCCCGCAGACGTGACTGTGTGAGCTTGCCAAACTACATCACCGTCGCCACCACCGCCGAACTACCCAACGGTGAGCGGATCGTCGTCGAGATCGAAGGTCACTACATCGCGGTTTTTAACGTTGATAACCGTTATTACGCGATCGAGGACCTGTGTACTCATGACGACGGCCCGCTTGCTGAAGGTGACCTGTACGGCACCGTGATCGCTTGTCCACGGCACGGCGCTACATTCGACATTACGACGGGCGCGGTGCTCAGCTTTCCGGCGATCAAGCCAGTGCCGCGCTATGACACCCGCGTTGAGGGCGACTCCGTACAGGTCGATTTCACCCGCTAACAATTTCAACTGACTCGTTCACCCGACCTTGTAGCCCTTTTCTGTGGTGTGTATCACTGCGGAAAAGGGCGTTTTGTTTGATAGTTAAACAATATCTTTACGCCCATTAAGAATTTATCGTACCCTGTGCTAGAATAGGTATATCGATAGTTTCAGTTATTGATTATCTCAAAGGGTACCCATGTCGCAAACACCGCATATCGAAAAGCATTTCACTGCAAATAATACGATCCGTGACATCATCATCGGCATGTCCGACGGCCTGACCGTACCATTCGCGCTGGCTGCCGGACTCGCCGCGACTGCCTCACCGCTGATTGTGGTCACCGCAGGGTTAGCCGAAATAGCAGCGGGTTCAATTTCGATGGGGTTGGGCGGATTTTTAGCAGCACGCAATGACACCGAACATTACGATAATGAGTATCGGCGCGAACAACGTGAAGTTATTGAGCGTGTGCAAGATGAGCGCGATGAAGTGCGCGATGTGTTCATTGGTTACGGCTTGACCGAAGCACAAAGCGCGCCGCTTGTAGAAGTTCTGGCGGCTAATCCCAAAGCGTGGGTTGATTTTATGATGCGCTTTGAGCTTGGCCTTGAAGTACCAGAGCGACACCGCGCCCGTACCAGTGCGCTCACGATTGCGCTGTCCTATGCAGGCAGTGGCTTTGTGCCGCTGCTGCCTTATATCGTGCTATCGGCGCTCCACTCAAACCAGATCGTGACTGCGCAAATCGCTTCAGTCGTTGCCACATTGATCGCGCTGGCGATTTTCGGCTACATCAAAGGGCGGCTGACCGGCACCCGTCCGCTGATCAGCGCCTTGCAAACAGCAGCGGTAGGCGGCGCGGCGGCGGCGGCGGCGTTCGGAATCGCCAAACTGATCAGCTAGGTTCTGTTGACATTTCAACGAAGCCAAATGAGGGTGCTGGCCAGGTGAAAAAAGCCAGCGTAACGATGGGCAAGTTTGTAAAAACGAGAGAAAACGCGGCGAAAATGCTTCATCTTATTTTATGAAGCATTCAATCAAGTGTCGCTCAATGACATATTGTAATGATGCACCACGTTGGCTGCCCTGAAATATTGAGTAGATCGCAACAGGCGTTGACCCAATTTATCACCGTATGGTGGTCAATCCTTAACAACCGCCTGATCCGCCGTAAGTTCATTCGCCTCTCCAGGAGCTAATCAAAAAGGTGTCTCTGAAATCTCAGCAAGTCAGTACACGAATTGCTTCACTGAAAATATGTTCAACAGCGAAAACAGAACAAATGAATTATCATCAGCGGTGTGTGACGAAGAGATTGTAAAGCCCAACGCACGGCTAAGAATGGCCCGATAAAAGGAGCAGGCTTATGTTTAAGGATACTCATGCATTTTCCGGTTTCTCGGTAGATGACATCGCCAAAGCGAAAGCATTTTACAGCGAAACGCTTGGGCTTGAGGTCACGGAAGCAGGTCAGGGCCTTTTACATTTGCATACCGCCGGAGGCAATCCTATCGTGGTCTATCCCAAGCCGAATCATATACCGGCAACGTTCACCGTGCTTAACTTCCCGGTCGCGAACGTCAAGCAAGCAGTAGACGAACTGATCAAACGTGGCGTGCAATTTGAACAGTACACCGGGCAAATCACGACTGACGAAAAAGGCATTGTTCGGGACTACGGGCCAGCTATCGCCTGGTTCAAAGACCCCGCCGGGAATATTCTGTCGGTTGTGGAAGCGATATAACACGAAACAGCCTGCTTTTCGAGGCAGCCTTATTCTCCTTCATCGCAGCGAATCGGCCTCTGCTAATTTTATTCCGTCACATTTAACCGGAGAAAACCATGTCCGAGAATCACTCTCAGGAATATATTGAGATTCGCGGCGCGCGCGAAAACAACCTGAAAAATGTGTCTTTACGCATCCCGAAACGCAAGATAACCATTTTCACCGGCGTATCCGGGTCGGGAAAATCCTCCATCGTGTTCGATACGATTGCGGCGGAGGCACGGCGCCAGCTTAACGAAACATTCAGCACGTTCATTCGTAACTTCCTGCCGCGCATTGCCCAACCAGATGTCGACGCTATCGAAAATTTGAGTATGGCAATTGTGGTCGATCAGAAACACCTGGGCGGGGGATCGACTTCGACCGTCGGGACGATCACCGATATTTCTACCGTGCTGCGCCTGCTCTATTCTCGTGTCGGCCAACCGCTGGTTGGGAACCGGAATGCATTTTCATTTAATGATCCGTTTGGAATGTGCCCGGAATGCAGCGGCCTCGGTCGAAAAATTGGCATCGATATGCCTGCATTTTTGGATACATCCAAATCGCTTAACGGCGGCGCGGTTTTATACCCGGATTACGTGGTCGATTCCTGGGATTGGAATATTTACACGCAGTCCGGGTTATTTGACAACGATAAAATCCTGAATGACTACACCGCCGAAGAAATGGATCTGCTCCTTCATGGCAAACCCTACAAAGTAAAAATGCAGATGGCCGGTAAAGCAATCAATTTGACCTTTGAAGGGCTTATCGACAAATTCAGCCGCAAATATATCACGCGCGACGTTAAAACTTATTCGGAACGCACGCAAAAATCGGTCACGCCGTACATTACCTATGGCCCGTGTTCACTTTGCAGAGGCACAAGGCTGAATCAGGCAGCGTTGAGCAGCAAGATTAATGGTTATAACATCGCTGAACTATCGGCGATGGAAATTGACGACTTGATCGAGGTCGTCCGGGCGATCAAAGCCCCGATCGCTGCGCCAATGGTCGAGGACTTGCTCGACCGTTTGCAGCACCTGGTCGATATTGGTTTGGAATACCTGAGTCTCAACCGCGAAACCGATACGTTGTCGGGTGGTGAATCGCAGCGGATCAAAATGGTCAAACATCGCGGCAGCAGCCTGGTCGATGTGATGTACGTTTTTGATGAGCCGAGCATCGGGCTGCATCCGCGCGATATTCACCGTTTGAACGAAATGCTGCAAAAGCTGCGCGATAAAGGCAATACGGTGCTGGTCGTCGAACATGATCCCGCCGTGATAAAAGTCGCGGATTACATTATCGATGTTGGCCCCCACGCGGGTGGCGGCGGCGGAACGATCGTGTATGAGGGCAGTTACGACGGGCTGCTTCAGGCCGATACACTGACCGGTCACCACATGCAAAAGTCGATGCCGGTTAAGGATAAATCACGCCCGGCAAAGGGCAACTTGAGCATTGCCCACGCCCGGCTGAACAATTTGCAGGATGTCAGTGTCGATATCCCAATGGGCGTGCTGACCGTGGTAACGGGTGTTGCCGGATCAGGCAAAAGCTCGTTGATCAACCAGGCTTTTTTGCATCAACATGCCGACGCAGTAGTAATCGACCAATCCGCGGTCGGCGTGTCCAGCCGATCGAACCCGGCAACCTACACCGGCATCCTGGATGATGTGCGCAAAGCCTTTGCAACGACCAATAAGGTAAATGCGGCGCTGTTCAGCTTCAACTCGAAGGGCGCGTGCGAAACCTGTCAGGGTTTGGGCGTGATTTATACCGATGTTTCGTTTTTTGAAGAAGTCAAAACGGTTTGCGAGACCTGCGGTGGGAAGCGTTTCAAGGACGAAGTGCTGGCCTACAAGTTTCACGACAAGTCGATTTCCGATGTGCTCAGCATGTCGGTTCAACAAGCGCTTGAATTCTTCACTATCAAGGAAATCGTTCGCAAATTGCAGGCATTGAATGATGTTGGCCTGAATTATCTGACGCTGGGCCAGCCGCTCAGCACGCTATCCGGTGGGGAATGCCAGCGCCTCAAACTTGCCAGCGAACTGCACAAAAAGGGCAGTATTTATGTGATGGACGAACCAACCACCGGTTTGCATATGTCCGACATCAGCCACCTGCTGACGATCATGAATCGGCTGGTTGACGCTGGTAACACGGTCATTGTCATCGAACACAACCTCGACATTATCAAAAATGCCGATTGGATAATCGATATGGGGCCGGAAGGGGGGAATAAGGGTGGCCGAGTGATATTCGAGGGCACGCCGAAGCAACTGTCAAGCGCTGCTCATTCGCTCACTAGCGCCTACCTGCACGATTAGAACAATTTATCACGGCTCTTTATGGCTTCAGCTTCGCGCCTCTGCTGCCGGGTTTCGCACATTGTCTGCGAGATAACCTATTGAGCAAACAATATAAAACTCGGCGCGTAACATTTGTATCCCGAATTGCATCTATGCCAGCCAATTACTCTATAATCTACATGAGCTTCTGTTGACTTAAAACAAGACAAGCTCACTTTATCGTAAACAATGATAGTCGCACGAAAGCGAATCGAACATGATCATCCAATCCGGTGCTGCTGCGCCACCCTTCAAGCTGGAGTCCGTCCAAGGTAGTATTGTTAGTCTGGCCGATTACAAAGGCAAATCGAACGTGCTGCTGTGGTTTTCGCGCGGCTTCGCGTGTGCCTTTTGTCGCGCCTACATGACTCAACTACAAAGCGCGGCCAGTGACTTTCGCGCTCAACAAACTGAAGTGATCCAGGTGAGCGCCAATGTTCTGACGCGCGCCCGCCAATATTTCCAGACTTCGCCGCTGATATTTCCGTATTTGTGTGACCCTGAGAAGCGACTGTACAGCGCTTATGGTTTGGAAGATCGCGGATTGGTTGAAGCGGGCAAAAGCAACCTGGGTGGCGCGGTCTATGCGGCTCAAACAGGACAGTTTGGGAGCATATCGCAGTCCATGACATCGGATGTGTTGAACGGCGCTTTTCTGCAACGGCTGCACCATTACGCCCTGACTGCGGTTGAGCAAGGACTTATTCTGATCGACAAAGAGGGCATTGTGCGTTGGTCGAAAGCATTAGGGCCGTTGGAGAACATCACCGACAACAAAACGCTGCTGGAAACGATCGCGCGGACGTGCCCACCCACCAGAAGTTCAGCCGCGAATCCATCCTTGAGCATCGCCAAAGCCGACACTGATAAGCCCATAGGAGTCGCCACCGATGTCACGCTTCCCCGTTCCGCCTGAGGATCAACCGCTCGATCAACGGGTGCTCGAAACGTTCGATGATATTCGTGCGCAGCTCGGCTTAGGGCATGTGCCCGAAATCTTCCGCGCGATGAGCTTGAATCCGGCGGTATTGCGCGGTACCTGGGAGAATTATAAGGCGACCGTCCTGGCCGGGCGCGTCCCGACGGGCCTCAAAATGTTGATGGGTCAGGCGATCGCCTACCTGATGGGCTGCTCACCGGCTGCGATCACCGATGCACCGAGTAATGCCGCCAACACCAATGGCTATGCACTGCGCAGCGGATTGAATGCGCGCGAACGGCAAATGCTGGACTTTGCGCTGCAAGTCGCGACCGAGCCGGATACGCTCACCGATGAAGATTTTGAGGCGCTGCGCAAACTCGGCTTGTGGGACGATGAAATTTTCGAGCTGACTGCGACGGCTGGCATTTATCTCACGCTGACAAACTTTGGCCTGACCACCTTTGGCCGAAGCGGGGGCGTGACAGGTACAGCGCGTTCCACAACCACCATGCCCAAAGTGATCAAGCCACCCGAAAAATCTGTGGCACAAGATGCAGCACAGGCGAGTGAAGCGACGTTGGCCGGGCGTATGTCTACAGTCGTTGAAATTGGGTTGGCGCTCATGTCAACGCCGACATTCAGCGAGATTTTTCAGGTACTCAGCGATCAAGCCAAATGGGTGCTCGATTTTACGCAAGTCAGCGTCAGCTTATTGGAAGCGGGCGGCGCAACTTATCGCCTACATACCCTGGTAGCCGATTGCAGCGACATCAGTTGTGAGCCGACGGTGTCGCCCTTCATCCATTTTGCCGCTACTGAAGGATTGCCGGGCGCGGCGCTCAGTGCGGATCGCCCGATCATCACGTCCGATCTGGCGCGCCACCCGCAAGCGAGTCCACGCCTGGAAATGCCGCTGACGCAAGCGGGCATTCGCAGCGAAATGGTCTTGCCCCTGCGCGTCGGTGAGCGCACTTTCGGCACGCTGAATTTTGCGGCACGCACGGTGGACGCCTATCATGCCGACGATCTGCGGGTGGGACGCGTGCTGGCGCTCCAGTTATCGGCGGCACTGGATGCCGCGCGCTTGTACGGCCAGATCGAAGAAGAGCGCAGCACGTTGGTTTCTGTCATTCAAGGGGCGGTCGAAGGTATTTTGATGATCGATCGGGGCGGCATTGTGCTCGTCGTCAATCCGGTGATGCAATCGATCCTTGAGCGTGAACCGGCTGCGCTGATCGGCCTACCGATGGATCAAGCGCTTGCCGATACACAGTTGCAGCAGCTCTTTCATCGCACCTTGCAAACGTCGGATACGGCCACCGCTGATATTACGCTGGCCGATGGCCGAGTCTTTCAGGCAACCGCCAATACGGTATTCACCCAATATGAGGAGATCATCGGCTACGTGGCGATCCTGCACGATGTGAGCACGCTCAAAGCGTTGACGCGCATGAAAAGCGAATTCGTGGCGACCGTCTCGCATGATCTCAAAACGCCAATCACTGCTATGAAGCTGTCCGCCGGGCTGCTCGGTCGCGCTGGTACGCTCAACGATATGCAGACTCAATTGGTTGAGCGCGTGAACCGTTCCGCCGATCGGATGCTTGCGCTTGTCAGCAATCTGCTCGACCTGGGCAAGATCGAAGCAGGCATGAACGTTACGCGCGTGCCCTGCAATCTGGCAACCCTGGCTGAAGAAGTCATTGAAGAACAGCGCCCGATCGTCGAGTCCAAACAGCAGTCGATCGTGTTTGAAAGTCCGACGATACCGCTGATTGTTGATGGCGACGCAGCACGACTCAAGCAGGTGATCGCCAATTTCACCAGCAACGCGATCAAGTACACACCGAACGGTGGTCGGATCACGATCGCAGTGCGTGCTAAAGGCGATCAAATCGAACTGACCGTCAGCGATACGGGCTATGGTATTTCCGCGAAAGATTTGCCGAGCATCTTCGATAAGTTCTACCGCGTCGATAATGAGCAAACCAACGAAATCGAAGGCAGCGGCTTAGGTTTGGCGATCACGCGCTCGATCATCGAACAGCAAGGCGGTCAGATTTGGGTGGAAAGCCAGCTCGGTCAGGGCAGCACTTTCGGCTTTCGACTGGCTGCGCATACTGAGATGCATACCGAAATGGCGCTCGCCTCGTAAAGTGCCGCCTAGTCTGTGGTCATGCGCGCCTTGAGAGTGTTACCCGCTTTGCGGATGATTGCGACGCTGTTGGCAGTAGTCAACGCGCTGAGTCTGCTGTCGATCATCATGCAGATGCGATCCGATGTAACCCCATCGTATCCGCCGATCGTGCGCGCGATTACGGCGGGCGTATGGGCGATCGCCTGGGGGTGGGCTGCACTGCGCCGTCCGCTGACGCTCAAAATGGTCGCGCCGCTGCTGACGGCGTATGGCATGTGGAGCGTGTTATGGCTATTGATATTCGCGCGCTCCGATTATGATCGTGGACGAGTCGCGTTTCAGGCAGCATTTACGGTGCTGCTGTTGATTCCGGTGTGGGCTGCTTATTGGCGGCGGCACTAACCTTTGCGGTAGCACTGAGCTTTGGTGCTGCCGTTGGCTTTTGTGTTGGGGCGGGGGTCACCGTGGGCAGCGGCGTAAAGGTACGCGTGGGCAGCCGGGTTGGGTTGAGCGGATAGATCACGTTGGCGCTGATGTAGGCGATTTGCGGAAAGCTGCCCGTTGGTCGCAAGTTGACCTGATACCAGCCCGTGACGTTGGGCGCTGGTCCATACACGCACATCAGCGCACCTTGTGAATACAGCGTATCGAGCGCGGCGCAGCTATCCTTCGGACATTCGCGGACGCGCGCTTTGACGACGTTCACGCGAAAATCCTGGCAGGGTTTCAACGGGGTACTGCTGGCAGGCGGCGCGTACGTTGGCACTACATCATTGCTGAGCTGTGTTTGGGCGGCAAGCGTGTTCGCCGCCGCGGTGATCGGCGCGCTGATATTGCCCGACGCACCCATGAAGCTGATGAAGCCATTCCACAGGAAGTACGCACCGAAGATGAACAACACGCCGCCTATAACGATCAAACCAACGGGCGGTTTAGTACCTGAACTGCGCGGATACATCGCGAGTCACTCAAAACGTACCGCCTCGTCCGAAGACAAGGCGGCAGCCAAAGTAGATGATGTTAACAGCTTGATCAGCGCTGAGCCGTTCAGCGTGCGGGTGTCGCGACTTCAGTTGCACTGACAGCATCGTTGCTGACGGTCGGGATGTCCTTGAGCTTACCTTGCGTGAGCTGTACGAAGGACGAGCCAACCCAACCGATGATTCCATCTGAGGTTTCGACCAAATACCAGGCACCAGACGCGCTGTTACCCTTGACGGTTAGTTCGTCGCCAACTTTGAGCGCCTTGAGTATTTCAGCGTTGTTGACCGGGGCGTTACGCAGGTTCAAAGTCGTTACGGCGACCTTGACTTTGATCGTGGCAGTGTTGGCATTGGCTGCGCTGGTCGCGACCGCCGTTGGGCACGCTCCGGCAGTAGCGCTGGCGGTGGCTGCCATAGCAGTCGTGGTGGCCGCCATGGTCGCAGCCGCCGTAGCGACGGGCGCGGAGGTCGTCACGGAAACCGGATCAATGACCTGGATGTCCTTCGACTTGCCTGCCGTGATATACACAAATGCCGAACCCACCCAACCGGTCAAATTATTTCCGGTAGTGACCAGGAACCAAGCACCGCTAGCGGTCGATCCGGTAATCGTCAGCGGGGCACCGGCTTTCAAGATAGTAATGGCAGGCGCGCTCGTATTTGGCTGCGCACGCAAGATCAGCGTTTCGGTGTTGACGGTCGCTTTGGCAACGCCGGACAACGTACCGCAGGTGGTCGCGTCTTCAGTCGAAACAGGCGAGGCAGTGCTATCGACCACGGGTATATCGGACGTTTTGCCGGTATTCAATTTTACGAAAGTCGCAGCAATCCAGCCGCTGATGCCGCCGGTCGTCACCACTTGAAACCAGGTGCCGGAGGTGTTGCGACCTATCACCGTCACTGCATCGCCAAATTTGACGGTGGTGAGCGTTTCAACGACGATGTTGGGCAAACGGTGGATTTTGACCTCTCCGCCGCTGATCGTACCACTCAACGCGCTGCCACTCTGTGCGGTGCTCTGTGCAGCATTGGGGGCGGTAAAGCGTGCATTGGCGGGCGATTGCATACTCAGGAGGCTCACAACGAGCACAGCAAAGGCAGCAAAACCTGTTACGCGACGAAACATGTTTTCGATTCCTTTTTTCTTAGCGATTAAATGCGCGTCTCACTGTATCAAGACTTGGCGCGCGCGTCAATGGATTTTGATTAGTGAATGCACAGCTTAAGCATAGCACAGATGCGAACTGACCTTAATGTGGGCTGAGATTGCAGATTTGAGTGGGACAAATCGGACGGGTCAGGTACACTGAGGTACCCTTGAGTTGGAGAGACGAATCATAAATACGCTGAACGTCACTGACAAGCTGTTGTCACCTGAAATCTTGCAAAAGATGGACGCCTACTGGCGCGCCGCCAACTATTTATCCGTTGCCCAAATCTATCTGTATGGTAATCCGCTGCTGCGCGAGCCGCTGACGCTGGATCATGTGAAGCATATGCTGCTTGGGCATTGGGGCACGACGCCTGGCCAGAACTTCATTTATGTCCATCTCAACCGGATCATCAAGCAGTACGATCTCAACATGATTTATATTTCCGGGCCAGGGCATGGCGGCCCGGCGTTGGTGAGCAATACCTACCTGGAAGGTACCTACAGCGAAGTCTATCCCGACATTAGTCAGGATGAAGCGGGTTTGCAAAAGCTGTTCAAGCAATTTTCCTTCCCCGGTGGAATCCCTAGCCATGTTTCACCGCAGACGCCAGGGTCGATCCATGAAGGTGGCGAACTCGGCTATTCGCTCAGCCATGCGTTCGGCGCTGTGTTCGATAACCCGGAGCTGATCGTCGCGTGCGTGATCGGGGATGGCGAAGCGGAAACGGGTCCGCTGGCGACCTCGTGGCATTCTAACAAGTTCCTCAACCCGATCACGGATGGCGCGGTGCTGCCGATCTTGCACCTGAACGGCTACAAGATCAGCAGTCCAACCCTTTTGGCGCGTATCGAGCCGGAAGAATTGGAGCAATTGCTGCGCGGCTACGGCTGGACGCCCTATTTTGTGGAGGGTGACGAGCCGGAAAAGATGCATCAAATCATGGCTGCCACGCTGGATAAAGCGTTCCAGGACATTCAGCAGATTCAAAGCCATGCGCGCGACAAAAACGATCCGACTCGCCCGCGCTGGCCGATGATCGTGCTCAAATCACCGAAAGGCTGGACAGGACCCAAAGTAGTCGATGGCCGCCAGATCGAAGGCACTTTCCGATCCCATCAAGTGCCGATCGCGATCGATCCCACGACTCCGCCAGAACATCTGGCGCAGCTTGAAAGCTGGCTGAGAAGCTATCGACCGGAAGAACTTTTCGATGAGCAAGGGCGTCTCAAGCCCGAATTGGCCGAGTTAGCTCCCAAAGGCGATCGACGGATGGGCGCTAACCCAAACGCGAACGGCGGCTTGCTGCTGCGCGATTTGCGCTTGCCGGATTTTCAGAATTACGCGGTCAATGTGCCAGCACCCGGCGCGGTGAATGCCAGCGATACCGAGACGCTAGGCCAATTTCTGCGTGACGTGATCAAGCTCAATCAACAGCAGCGGAACTTTCGAATTTTCGGCCCAGATGAAACGATGTCCAACCGCCTGCAAGCCGTTTTTGAAGTCACCAATCGCCAATGGGATGCGCAGACGGCGGTGAACGATGAGTTTCTCGCGCCGAATGGTAACGTGATGGAGATGCTCAGCGAACATCAGTGCGAGGGGTGGCTGGAAGGCTACCTGCTCACTGGACGACACGGGTTATTCAACAGCTACGAAGCATTTATTCACATTGTTGACTCGATGTTCAACCAACACGCCAAATGGTTGAAAGTCACTTCGGAGCTGCCGTGGCGTCGAAAGATTGCTTCGCTGAACTATCTGTTGTCTTCGCACGTCTGGCGGCAAGATCATAATGGTTTCACCCATCAGGATCCTGGTTTCCTTGATCATGTGATGAATAAAAAAGCCGAGGTCGTGCGTGCGTACCTGCCGCCGGACGCGAACTGTCTGCTGTCCGTCATGGATCATTGCCTGCGCAGTCGGCAGTACGTCAATCTGGTGATTTCGGGCAAGCATCCAGCGCCACAATGGTTGAGTATGGACGCTGCGGTCGAACATTGCACGCAGGGAATCAGCATCTGGCAATGGGCGAGCAGCGATCAGGAAGCCGAGACGGATGTGGTCATGGCCTGCGCAGGTGATGTGCCCACCCTTGAGACACTGGCGGCGGTTTCTATCCTGCGCACCCATTTACCCGATCTGAAAGTTCGCGTGGTCAACGTTGTCGATCTGATGAAACTGCAATCCAGCACCGAGCATCCGCATGGGCTGAATGATACGGATTTCGACAGCCTTTTCACCAAAGATAAGCCCGTGATCTTCGCTTTTCACGGCTACCCATGGCTGATCCATCGGCTGACTTACCGTCGGGCGAATCACAACAATTTGCATGTTCGCGGCTATAAAGAAGAAGGCACGATCTCGACGCCCTTTGATATGACCGTGCTCAACGATATGGATCGCTTTCATCTGGTGATCGATGCGATCGATCGTTTGCCGCAAGCAGGTGCTAAAGGTGTCTATCTGAAGCAGCAGCTGCAAAACAAGCTCATCGAACATAGGCATTACATCAACAAATATGGGCAAGATATGCCCGAAATCCGCGATTGGAAATGGGGTCACGCTTAACAATCAGTGCGATCGAAGCAAGCGATGGCGTACAGTCCGCATTCCGCGCCCATCCTAACCTTCCCCATTTTCGGGGAAGGTAGGAGCGCAGCGTATTGGATCAAGCCCCGCCTAATAAAAACAAGGGCAAAACATTACGGAGCGGTTGGGCTTGCTTCCGGCTGGTTTATTTCCGGCTGACTCAGCATCAGCACCCCACGAGTAGCGTCGTATTCGAATAATTCAGCGTAACGCCCCCAATCGATTACGGTGTCCATTTGTTGTTCAGTTTCGTTTTGCGTGAAGTGCTCATCGAGAATGTCCTCGAAAAACTCCTCGGACAAGACATGACGCGGCTGCTGTACGAGCGCCTCGTGAATTTTACGTGCGAACGGCGCACACGCCAACAGACGGACGCGGAAAAGGTGCTTGCGCGTCAGGATGTCTGCCGCCGCAAAACGTTTACCGTCCTCAGTCAGTTCGATGTCGCCTTCGTTGACCGTGATGAAGCACAGCAAACTGGCCGCATCCACGATCGGAAGCAGATCATCAGTGCCAAATTGAAGCGCCTGTGCCACTTCATATAAGTTTTCGCGCTTGCCACCACGCGTTTGCAGTACCTCCAGCAGTGCCGCGATCCCTTCGGCGCGTGCATGTGGAAGCCGTCCAAAAGTAGGCGTGTTGTTGGCATTACTCAGAATTTCTTGCGCCGATTGTTTCGGGTTGGTCATGACTTTGTAGATCGTATCGACCAGATGAATAAACGACGGGCTTTTGCGATCGCGTGGGTGAGGCAGTTCGATCGGCATTTCAGCGCGGATTACGCCCGGATTTTGCCCCAAAATAATGACGCGATCAGCTAATTGAATGGCTTCTTCGATGTTGTGCGTCACGATCAGGATGGCGCGCGTGGGCAGCTTTTTACTCGTCCACAATTCCATGAGTTCGCCGCGCAAGTTTTCGGCAGTCAGCACATCCAACGCGCTCATCGGTTCATCCATGAACAGCGCGTCCGGCTGCATCACGAAGGCGCGCGCAAAACCAACGCGCTGGCGCATCCCACCCGATAGTTCGCGTGGAAAAGCACCCTCGAAGCCGTCCAGACCCACCATATCGATCGCTTTGAGCGCGCGTATATGCCGTTCGTCTTTCGCGATGCCTTGCGCTTTGAGGCCGAGCGCCACGTTATCCTCGACGGTGAGCCAGGGCAGCAGCGCGAACGACTGAAAGATCATCGTTACGTTCTGATTGGGGCCTTCGATCGGCTTGCCGTTGTACAGAACCGTGCCGCTGCTGGCCGGGATTAAGCCCGCCAGGATGCGCAAAAGCGTCGATTTGCCACTGCCTGAGCGACCAAGCAAGGCCAGCACTTCGCCCTCATGCAACGTGATTGAAATATCGCGAAGGACGGTCATTTCGCCTTTGTCAGGCATTGGAAACGTTTTGTTGATCTGCTCAGCTTTGATGATGTCTTTACCCGTTACGTAACGGGCGGATGCTTGTGGAAGCGTTGTCTGAACCATGGTGTGTATACCCTTTCTGGATGTTTATTTTAGGCTATCAACTGATTCGGAAGCGCGTTTCGGCTAGTTTATACAGACGTGACCAAAACAGGCGGTTCAAACCCACCACGTACAAACTCATCACGCTGATGCCGAGTACCAATCGCGCGCTATCACCCGTCTTGGTAACCTGAAAGATGTACGCGCCCAATCCGGTTGCCGTCAAAGTCGTGCTGCCCCAGGTGACTACCTCAGCGACGATGCTGGCATTCCAGGCACCACCAGAAGCCGTGATCGCGCCAGTGACCCACGATGGAAAAATGGCGGGCAGCAGCACTTCACGCCACAACTGCCAGCGACGCAGTCCTAGATTGGTTGCCATTTCGCGCAGATCGTTGGGAATCGCCGTTGCGCCCGCGATGCTGTTGAACAGGATATACCACTGCGTGCCGAGTGCCATGAGCAGAATGCCACCAATGTTGATGTCGATGTTAGCGCGCAAAAAGAAGATGGTAGCGACTGGAAACAGAAAGTTTGCCGGGAATGAGGCGAACACCTGCACAACTGGCTGTAGAAATTGTGCTGCTTTCGGGTTGAGGCCGATCATCACGCCAATTGGCGTCCAAATCAGCGCCGCCACAATCACTAGAATTACCACGCGTATGAAGGTCGCTAAGCCGAGCAGCACTACATGTACCACTTCATCCAGCCCAACCGTGCCGCCGCGTACATACGTCACCAGATAAAAGGCAATGCCGACCAGCGCCAAAATCAGGATACCGTTATAGATTTGATCGGTGCGTTTGCGCCGTTCCAGGTTGCTCACAACCCGTTCGCGCGGGATTGTGACGCGCGATAAGGCATTACTCACGCTGTCGGTGAACGGTGATACCAACGCGCTCAAACGAGCCAGCACACGCGAACGGGTCAAAATATCCAGGAACCAGGACTGCGCACGATTAACGCTTTCAGTTTCCTCGAATTTGAATTTTTCTGCCCAGGCCACCAACGGACGCCAGAAGAGCTGATCGATCAACACGATCATTAGGATCATCGTGATCACGGCGTAAAACAAAGCAAGCCGATCGTGGTTGACAATAGCCGTCGCTACATATGAGCCTATACCGGGCAGCACATATGTCTGATTATTGACACTGATCGCTTCACTGGCGGACAAAAAGAACCAGGCACCGCCAAATGACATCATCCCGTTCCAGATCAGCCCGATCATGGCCGACGGTACTTCCAGCCGCATGAAGCGCTGCCAGAAGGGTAAATGATATAACCGTGCGGCCTCGTTTAGTTCGTTCGGGATCGTGATCAGCGAATGATAGAACGAAAATGTCATATTCCACGCTTGCGCGGTGAAAATGGCAAACACAGAAGCCAATTCCAGGCCGAGCGAACTACCCGGCGAAAGCGCTACCAACGTTGGCACAATGAACAGCAAAAAGCCGAGCACTGGCACGGATTGCAGCACATCTAGCAGCGGAATCAACACGCGGCTGGCGCGGCGGCTCTTGGCAGCGGTATAGCCATACACGAGCGTAAAAACAGTCGAAACGAACAGTCCAGCGAACATACGCACTGCCGAACGCAGCGCATAAAACGGCAAATTGTGTGGCGCTAAATCGATCACCGTTGATGAATTGGCGGGCAGCGGCGCGATAATGCCGGGACGCACCTGCGCTAAAGCCCACAGCAGTGCCAAAAAGCCCAGAATCACGACCACATCGGCTACATCGAAAGCGCCAAGGCGACGTGCTTGTCGGGTTGGATATTCACGAGTCGTCATTTATTTTTCCTCTCTACTGAATGCGTGAAAAGTACAGATAAACAGTACCGTTCAAACCATCACGGCCAGTTGCGCGGGCGTGCAAAACGCAAGGTAGAGCGGCAAGTTGGCAGGCGACAACCGCCAACTGCATTGGTGAAGATCAAAATCAGTCGTGAGGTGTGAAAAAAGATCGGCAAAGTACACCGCCTGTCTCATAGCCCGCCACTGCCATAAACACTGTACAGTATCACGGTATGTGGCACAAAAAAACCCCTAGCGTAGCAGGGGCTTGGCGACAGGCGCGTATCAGCAGCCAAACAAAAAATGGCAGATCAGCAGAACGCGGTTAAAGTCGCAGGCAAGCATCCCCAGGACGGATCAGGCAAGTTTTGTGGTACATCGTGTAATGCACAACAGTGTGATGCACAAGGGTAGGCATCTGCTGGTAACTAAGATAGTCGTCCATACAACCTGTAGGTAGTCAACGATAAACGACACTATAGCACGGTTGCAAGGCTGAGTCAAGCAGTTTGCGGGGAATTTGGCAAGCGCACAAAAAGCCCCTTGCTATCCATACAGGGTGAGATAGACAAGGGGCGACGTTTCAGATTGGCGTATTTGTTTTCAGGGAGCGGCCAGTTCAAACGCCTCCGGGATTTCCAGATCACGAGCACGCAAATCGATCGCCAGCACCGCTTGATTGGCGGCAGCAGCAGCTTCATAGAACGCCCAAACTTTGGGCAGCGCATCGTGCAAATGGCGTACTTGCTTTTGCAGGTAGCCCGCAAAACGTGGATCGCCTTTTTCGCCGGTGCCAATGCGACTAATCGCAATATCAGGCGTTGGGCCGAGCTTACGCCGCGCGATTTTGAGGTGCTGCTTGATTTTTTCAGGCGGCACGCTCGTCATGAATAACGCGGGCGCAAATTCCAGCCCGTCGCCAGGGAGTTCCATCTCCAGGAGCGATAAACTGTGCGCTTCGTTCTCGCTCAATTCGAGCCGCTCAAAGCCATGCGCTTCGCCTGCGTCGTGCAACTGCTGCGCGACTGCTTGCACACCCGCATAGTCGTAATCATCAGGCCGATCGAACCAGTAGCCGCGCGAACGCGGTCCGACCAATTCGGACTCGTGCTGCATGATCAATGGCAGCAAAACATTCAGTTCATCGGGCGCAATGCGGTAGTATTCAAGTCCCATCAGGTTTTATCCTCAGTTGTCCAGACCAATTGCGGCGTCATTCCAATGTAATCAGACGCGACCAAACGATATAGCACATGCTCATAAACGCCATTCACAGCGACTTGCCATTCTTCCGAGCGGTGCAAATGCCCATATAGGCACAGTGTTGGTGCATAGCGCGTGATCAATTTCACATAGGCGGTTGGCTTTGCATCGGAGGTGAACGGCGGATAGTGCATCAGCAGAATCAGCGGTTGACCGTCTGCACGCTGCTCAACCCCATGTTGCAAGGCCAACTCAAGTCGAGCCAGTTCACGGTGATAGCGATCCTTTTTGGGGTCTTCGACATAGTACGGGTCTTCTGGCGCAATGTTCCCCATTGCCCCGCACAGCACGACGCCGTCAAGCGTTATACTATCCCCTTCCAAGGCATAGAAGCCGAGCGGGGTCACGATCTTACGCACCGCTTCGATATTTTTCCACCAGTGATCATGGTTGCCACGCAGCAGCACTTTACGCCCTGGCAGCTCGGCCAACCAATTCAGATCGAGCATCAGTTTAGGTAAACTGTGCGCCCAGGACACATCACCCGGCAGCAGCACAATGTCATCGGCAGTGATCAGCTCATTCCAGGCGGCTGCGATGCGCTGTGTATAATTAGTCCATCGTGGGCCGAAACGATCCATGTCTTTGGGTCGTCCAAACGAAAGATGAGTATCTGCAATAGCCCAAAAACGTGTCGGCACGCTCGTCCTTACTGGCGCAATGAAGCCTCAGCATGGGATGAGCGCTTAGCTGCGTTTCTACGTAGTTGTAGTATAGATTGTACCGCATTGCACAATAATGCACAAGCGCCCTGCTCGCCAGAAATGTTACAGTGCTTGCTCGATTGTGTGTAGATAGTCGCGCGCATTCCATAAAACGGTACGCGATTCTTTAGTGTCCAACGATTTCAGACCGTAAAGCGCCCATCGTCTCAGGTGTGCATCATCCGAGTATAAATTTGCGACAAATAAAGAGAGTGCCGGTGGCAAACTTGCCTCGGCAATGGCTGAAAGCAGCATAACCCGAACCCATTCATTTGTTTCAGCATGGAAGATAGCGATCATCGCTTCCAGGTGATCGGCTGCATGATGCGTCAATTGCGCAATAACCAAATCAACCCATGTGCCTTTCACATGATGATCTTTGAGCAGTTTCACACATGCCTGTACATCTGGAGCTTTCGGATAAGTGTCGTTCCAGCGGTTGATTTCAGGATCGATAGACTTTTTTGAGCTTTTTGTCACTGTCGAATGATTTTACGGTAAATCAAGGTCAAGTTCCTGATTTAATCCTCGCTCGCGATTCCTCCGCACTTTTTCGGCTATGCGTGCCAGTGCCTCTTACGAGTTGGCAAAAGAAGACGCCCACTTTGCATCATCAGCGGCTTCTTCGTTTGGATTGACACTTTCAACTGCGATCAACACTTCACCTGGAGGCAGGTCAAGAGGTTGACAAATAGTAGTCATTAGAATTACAAATCTTTCTATACACGCCAATTTCCCTTCATCCTTAACAGACCCCCATTTTCCTTTTTTGTGTGTTATACTGAGCGTCGTGTGTCGTACTTGAATAACTTCAAATTTGGCGGCTGTGTAGCATAGTGCTGCACGTAAGATTTGAAACGCTTTCAGTCACGGCGCGCACTGAGTGGCGCTAGGCGATAACCAAGCCTGAACGAAACTCAGTGGCGCAGTTGGCTTCGGCTGACTGCTTTGAGAGACACCTCCTCGTTGACAGACGATCGTCAACGTGCATAGGCAAAGGATGTTAGCTTTGGTTAGCATTTAGTAGCTTAAATGTGTCGGTTGATCGATTTCAAGGTAACCATGTTCATCAACCCGTCCGGTTAATTGCGTGATAATCATGTTTACCTTTCAATAAATTGCTAATCGGCGGCGGGCGCGAATGGTAAGCCCATCGTGAACTTGCTGCCTTTGCCCACGTTACTATGCACGGCCACATAGCCGCTGTGCGCCTCTGCCACCGATTTGGCGACGTACAACCCCTGACCTAACCCGCGCGGATCAATCGTTTTGCCTTCGGGCGTTTTGGCCTCACCACGATAAAAGCGCTCGAAAATATGCGGCAGGTCTTTGTTGGCGATACCTACGCCTGTATCGATCACTTCGATCAACACCCGATCGCCCTGCACTGCGCCGATCCGTAAGGTGATGAAGCCGCCTTTTTGCGTATAGTTCAGGCTGTTATCCAGCAAATGCCCGATCGCCCACCGCAGCCGCCGATCATCCCCGACGACGTGCAAACGCTCACGATTGACGACCATCACGCCAACGTTGAAGGCTTGCTTTTTAATGCGCGCTTCCTGCCCTTTGACCACATCCAGCACCAGTTCATCGAGCGCCAATCGCTTTTTGTGGATAGCAAACGAGCCAGCGCTGATCTCTGAAATGTCGAGCAGTTCAAGGATCATTCGATCGAGCACTGCCGCGTTACGCCCGATCGCTTCCAGAAATTTGCGGTTGGGTGGCCGATCTTCAGGTTGGCTGAGCAGTACCTCGCTCATGCCCTTGATCGCTGTCAACGGCGTGCGCAGTTCGTGCGTGATCTGCGTGACGAATTCATCTTTGAGCCGATCGGACAGCGCTTCCTGCGTCACATCGCGCATGACGATCACGGTGCCGAGTTTTTGGCCGCTGGTGCTGGATACCGCTGCCAGTTGTGCGCCAATGATCCGATCGTTGAGCTGCACGCGCAGCGGATCGCCAATCAGCTCCATTTCCGACTCGGCGGTGGCTCGATCACGCGCTTTGCGAAACATCTGGCCGAGTTCACTATCCCAAAAGTTTTTACTGCTGCCCAATAACTGCTCGGCGGCATTGTTGACCAGCACAATGCGACCTTCGTTATCCTGCATAATCACGCCTTCGCCGATGCTGGCAAAGACGGCTTTAAGGCGCGCCGCGATCGTTTCGGTTGCCCGCACACGCGCTTGCAATTCACGATTAGCGGCACGCAGGACGGCTGACGGATCGTTTTTTTCCGGCGGTTTGCCAGCTTGTTTTGCGCCCAAACCCTGATAAACACGCCCAAATAACATTTGCGCAGCGTTCCCCAATACTTCAACCAACCGCAAAAAGCTACTGACTTCTTCGGCGCGTAAATCTGGCTTTAATGGCTGATCAGTCATAGCGTTATGATTAGCTTGTTGATGGATCGATTGGTTTGGTGTCCGAGCCGAGCGCAGTGGGCGTTGAACTGGCAGGCGGTGTGCTGGTGGCTGGCGTCGGAGCGAGAGACGAGCCGGAAGGTCTGGACTTTGCGATCGGCGGTGTGGCGGGCGCTGAGGTGGATGGGGTTGGCGCAGGTGTAGGCGCTAAAGCTGGTGGTGGCACAGGTAAGGCAGTTGCTGGAATCGAGCCAGACGGTTTAGACTTCGCATTTGGCGGTGTGGTGGGCATTGCGGATGTTGGCGGCACAGGTATTGGCGGCGCAGATGGTGTTAACGCTGGTGGCGGCACGGGCGAGGCAGTTGCTGGCGTGGAAGGCTTGGATTTCACAATCGGCTGTGTAATGGGTGCCCCGTTGGACGGCGCAGCAGCCACTCTGATTGGCAGCGTATCCGCAGGGCGCAGAGGCGCAACCATTGCAGCGGGTGGGGTGAAGGGCGTGGGAGGCCGCGTGGGTGGAATGCTCGGCAAAGGCGCTGTGGTTGTCGTTGATGACTCAGACAAAGCACTCGTCTTTTTATGTTTGTCATCGCGCACCTGATACAGCGTCGATTTGAAAACATCCATATCGGGCAGTGGTTTTTTGATCATATGATCAACACCAGCGCGTGCCATCATGGACTGGACTTCGGCTTCAGTAAGGGTAAACGCTGTCATTAAAATAATCGGGATGTTTTTGATCGGCCCGGTTTCACGAATGCGCGCCGCAATCTGATCGCCTGTATGACCGGGCATCCGAATATCCATCAGTGCCAGTTCAGGTAATTCGCCTTTGTAAGTACCCGCCGCCACGTTATCGAGCCATGTCCAAGCTGCGTTGCCATCCGACAAGGCCAGCGATTTTTCGCCCCACAACTGCATCATTACCGCAACGACATTCCGAATGTCGGGATCATCTTCAACAAGCAACCACGTCACAGCGTCCTCCGCCCTTTTTGTCAACTACATGTACTGCATCAAGCAAATTGATTGCCAATCATTCTGCTGCGCGCCAAGCTGTACGTTCTGTTATCTATCGCGCTGCTAACCCGGCTTAAACCTACAGCACGCAGCGCAAGTATAGTCCAATACGCACGATATTTCAACCTTTCAGCACGCTTGTTGACACTTGCGCCATACCCGTTATAATTCGGCCTCACAATTCAATACAGCAGGGGAGCCTGGGCAAAACTGGGCTGAGAGGGTGTCTTATCGCGACGCCGACCCTTGAACCTGATCCGGCTAATACCGGCGTAGGGAGCTTCGGACGGATACCTTCCGTCTTTTAACCACTCCCGATTCCGCGAGTGGTTTTTTGTTTCACCTAGCCCAAAAGGATTTCCACATGCCCAAAATAATCAAAGTCGCGCTGCTATTCGTGCTGATCTTCATCGTCGGCGCATCGCGCATCACGGCGCAAACGGCCATCCCATCCACCCGTGTGACGCTGATTCTCGATTACACGCCGAACACGAACCACCTGGGGATTTACGTGGCGCAGGCGCTCGGCTACTATGCGGACGCACACCTGACGCTCGATATTCAGCAGCCCGGTGATGTGTCGGCTGAGAAAATTGTCGGGATCGGCAAAGCGCAGTTCGGCATCAGCTATCAGGATGAAGTGACATTCAGCCGCGCCGATAAGATTCCGGTGGTGTCGGTGGCCGCGATCGTTCAGCATGATACGTCAGCATTCGCGGCGCTGCATGATAAGCATCCGCTCAAAACGCCCGCCGATCTTGCCGGACTGCGCTACGGATCGTTCGATTCCCCAACTGAAAAGCCGACGCTCGACATTCTGACACAATGCTACAAAGCCAACGCTGATAACATCACATTCACATCGATCGGGGTGGCGCAGCCGTTCCCGCTGATGGTGCAGGATCGGCTCGATTTTATATGGTTGTTCTATGCCTGGGACGGCATTCGCGCTAAGCAGGAAGGTCTCAATGTCGATTTTCTGATGCTCAAGGATTACACGGCGTGCGTCCCGGACTATTATACGCCCGTGCTGATCGCCAGCGAGCAGATCATCAAAGATCAGCCGGACATGGTGCGCGCGTTTGTGCAAGCTACCGCGCGCGGTTATGTCTACGCAATCGCGCATCCTGACGAGGCCGCCACCATCATGATCAACGCGGTGCCGGACATCGACGCGAAGTTAGTCAAGGAAAGCACCACATGGCTTGCTGCACAGTTTCAGGCCGACGCGCCGCGATGGGGTGAGCAAAAGCTGAGCATCTGGCAAAATTACTCGGATTGGCTGGTCAAAAATGGTGCGCTGCCACAAGGGATCGAGGCAAAATCAGCATTCACTAACGACTTTTTAGCCGCCGCGCCGTAAGTATAAGTGGGAACACGCCAACTTGTGTTAGGATTAGTGCAATTTCCACACAAGAGATACAACCATGGCTGATGTTCCAACATTCGACGTGTTCATGAACCCTATTCTACAAGCCCTCAAAATGTTAGGCGGCTCTGGAACTATCGAAGAAATTAATGACAAAGTTTCTGAGTCGCTCAGTTTGACTAATGAACAGCTTGAGAAACTTCATAATCCGAATAAAGGAAGCCAGACAGCCGTTGAATATCGTTCAGCGTGGGCGCGTACCTATCTCAAAAAGTTTGGCGTATTAGAAAATTCAGCCCGTGGGGTATGGGCGCTCACGGTAAAAGGCGCACAGCTTGGCGCAATTAATCCGCGAGAAGTGAAGCGTTTTGTTGCATCTCAAGCCAAAGACAACCGCGAAAGTCAATTGGAAGCCGAACCCTCCGACGAAGGGGTGGAAAATACCTGGCGCGATGAGGTCATGCATTCCCTGATAGAGATGTCACCGGATGCATTTGAGCGTTTGATTCAGCGTATGCTGCGCGAGTCGGGTTTTATACAGGTGGAAGTGACAGGGAGAAGCGGCGACGGTGGCATTGATGGCAAAGGGATTATGCGGTTGGGCGGCCTCATGAGCTTTCATGTGATTTTTCAATGCAAACGCTATCAGGCCACACCCATTAGCCCTGCCCAAATCCGCGATTTTCGTGGTGCAATGGTAGGACGAGCCGACAAGGGATTATTTGTCACGACCAGCAGCTTTACGAAGGATGCTATCAAAGAGGCAACGCGTGACGGCGCACCTGCCATTGATTTAATCGATCGTGAACAGCTCATCGATAAATTAAAAGAGCTGACTTTAGGCATTCAGAGTAAAAAGGTTGAGATCGAGCAGATCACCGTTGATAAACAATGGTTTGCTTCTATCTAACCGATAATTTTATTATTGATCGGCAAAAACATCTGTCGGGGCGCCCGGATTCGAACCGGGGACCTCTTGCTCCCAAAGCAAGCACGCTAACCAAACTGCGCTACGCCCCGCCTGCTGATCATTATACACGGCTTATTGCAAATCGGTAAGGCCGAGTTTTGTAGCAATACTCAGATTGTGCTCATCGCAACTCTGTTCCTTGTGAGAGCGGAAGTTAGGGTGAGCACAATAGAGCCATTGCAGCCTTTAGCGCTTGGTGTAGGTTGGTGCCTTACGCGCACGCTTCAAACCTGGCTTTTTACGTTCCTTGATACGCGAGTCGCGCGTCAGATAGCCAGCGTGCCGCAGCGTCGGCTTGAACTCTTCGTTCAATTTGAGGAGTGCGCGCGCGATTCCCAACTGGATCGCGGACGTTTGACCCGTAACGCCGCCGCCTGCGACGTGAACCGTCACGTTGTATTGGGCTTCCAAACCGACCGCGCGCAAAGGTGCCAGGATCAAATCCATGTCACCGTCGCGGGTCAGAAAAGCAGCGCCTTCTTTGTCATTGATGATGACCGAGCCGTTGCCGCCCGTGTGGACACGCACGCGTGCTGACGCTTCTTTGCGCCGCCCGATGCCTTCGTAATATTGCTGATCAGCCATTGTCTTTGCGAGCCTCTGGAACATCCAAAACGGTTGGTTTCTGCGCAATGTGCGGATGCGTGTTTCCGGCGTACACATGCAGCTTGCGGTACATCTGGCGACCGAGCCGATTGTGCGGCAGCATTCCCTTGATAGCGATTTCCAACGCGCGTTCCGGGTGCTTTTTGAGCATTTCTTGCAAGCGCGTGGCGTGCATACCGCCGGGGTACGGTGAGTGCCGATAGTAATACTTGTCGGCCAGCTTGGTGCCGGTGACGGTCACTTTTCCGGCGTTGAGGATGATCACGAAATCACCCGAATCCATGTGCGGCGAGAAGGTCGGTTTGTGCTTGCCGCGCAGGATGTGTGCCACATGAGCGGACAGCCGCCCCAGGCTCATTCCCGTCGCATCAACCACCCACCAGGCCCGATCCATCGTTTCCAATGCGGGTGTGTAGGTACTGAATCTCATCTTGTCTCTCCACTTTGAGCGGGCACATTCCCGCCAATAATTACAGATTGAACGGCAGTTTGAGCTGCCGATAGTTCCGCCGGATAGCGAACGGCCATGAGCGTCAGACCATGCGGTGCGGCCATTTTGAGCGCACGGCTGCGATCGGCGGCGCGGAAAGCATCCAAAAATTCATCGGATGACAGTCTGCCCATGCCCATTGACGCCATCGTACCCACCAGTACGCGCACCATGTGATGCAGAAAGCCGTTTGCTTCGACAGTATAGCTTAACAAGCGCGTATTAGCGTCAAGCGTTTCGACTTCCCAACTAGAGAGGTACACCGTGCGAACGGTGCGCGTACCCTGCGTTGGATTGCCGAACGTCGCGAAATCGTGCTCACCGATCAGCGCCGCTGCCGCTTGCTGCATCACCGACACGTCCAGCCGTTCGCGGATATGCCAGGCAGTGCGCGCGTACAGCGGATTGCGCGGCAGTGCTTCATAGATCACATAGCGATACGTCCGGCTGATGGCATCGAAGCGCGGATGAAAGCGCCGATCGACGCGATCCAGCCGTTGTACTGCGATGTCGCCGGGCAGCTCCGCATTGAGCGCGGACAGCAGTTGCCAGTCAAGATGCTGCCAATCCAGCTCAAACGTGATCACTTGTCCGGCAGCATGGACGCCCGTATCGGTACGCGCCGCACTGAGTACGCGCACGGCTTGCCCATCAGGTTGTTCATTGGCGCCGCTGCTGGTAACGGCGGCGATCGCTTTTTCAACAGCCGTTTGGATCGATCGGCTGCCATTCGTCTGGCGCTGAAAGCCCTGATACGCTGTGCCGTCGTAGGCGAGCACCACCCGATAACGCATTCGCTGTACCGTTGATCGCGCTGTGCCGAACTAGGAGTTCTGCTCGGCGGGCGTTTCGCTGGCAGCCACGCGCGGACGGCGCACGCGATTCAAGAGACCGCGCGCACCTGATAACGGACGCGAGGCAGTGCCCGTGGTGGCGGCAGTATCCGTGGGTTTCACGTTACTATCCACCAACTCCAGGATGACCATCGGCGCGTTGTCGCCCTTGCGTGGTCCCAGTTTGTAAATGCGCGTGTAGCCACCGGGACGTTCCGCATAGCGTGGCGCGAGCACTTCAAACACTTTTTTAGTGATTTCAGTATCGTTCAGGCGACCGTTCAGCAAACGGCGCAAATACACCACGCGCGCCGGATCGCCTTCAGCGAGGCCGCGCTTGGCTTGTGTGATCATGTGTTCGGCGGCGGCGCGGATCGACTGCGCTTTGGCGTGTGTCGTGGTGATCCGCTCGTGGTCGAATAGTTGGGTGATCATCGTGCGGCGCAGCGCATTACGCTGGCCGACGCTGCGCCCTAGCTGCTTTCCAAAAACGTTATGTCGCATAATGTGCCCTCTTACTGTGCACGCTTTACTGTGTACGGTTTCTGTACTTGTTGCAGCGCTTGCTTTACAGCATTGCGCTTGCCGATTTCAGCTTTGCAGTTCGCCACCCGTGAGGCCGCGAACCGGATAGTTCTGTGGCAGATGGCCTTTTTCTTTGAGACGCTCTTCCAGCTCGACCAACGACTTTTCGCCAAAGTTGCGAATCGCCAGCATTGCATCAGTGCCGCGATCGAGCATATCCAGCACTTCACCGACGGTGGTAATGCCGGTACGCTTCAACGAGTTGAAAACGCGCACGCTCAGATCGAGCGTTTCGATCGGCGTATTGTACTTCTCGTCATCGTAGGTCTTGCCTTCATCGGCACGCGCACGCCCGGAATCGATCGGCGCGAAGCCTTCGGTATCCACGCCTGCCACGATCATCAGGTGATTCATCAGGACTTTAGCGGCTTCGCTCATCGCTTCTTCAGAGCGAACCGTACCATCCGTCCAAATCTCAAGGATCAGCTTATCATAGTTGGTACGCTGACCGACGCGCGCGCGCTCCACATCGAAGTTCACGCGCCGAATCGGGCTGTAGATGGCGTCGATCGGCAGCTCACCGATCGGCAAACGGCCACGCTCTTCAGCAGGGCTGTAACCACGTCCGGTTTGCGCCGTGAACTCGATTTCCAACGCTGCCGATTGGTTGTCCGCCGTGAACAGGTACAGATCAGGATTGATGATCTGCACTTCGGGCGGCACCACGATATCGCCCGCTGTGACGGTGCCTTCGCCGCGCACTTCGAGTCGCAAGCGCGCTGTTTCGGTATTTTCGAGCGTCAGGCGCAGCTGCTTGACCTGCAAGATCAACTGCGTCATGTCCTCTTTAACGTTCGGGATTGCCGAAAACTCGTGCGGCACATCCGAAACGCGCATAGATGTAATTGCCGCGCCGGACAGCGACGATAACAGCACCCGGCGCAAGGCATTACCGACCGTGATTCCAAAGCCGCTTTCCAGCGGGCTGATCACAAAGCGGCCATAGTTTCGGGAACTGGCATCGCCTTCAATCTTAGGCAGCACCATTGGATTCATATCACATCCCTTTCATCACAATAAATCGCTTGCTCGCAGTAGATCACACTGCAATAGATCACAAAAGATCGCAATGGCTTACGCTGCCGATCAACGCGAGTAGTATTCGACGATGAGCTGCTCGTTCAAGGGCAGATCAATGTCGCGCCGCTCTGGTGAACGCACGACGCGCGCCGTCAGCGAGTTGGCAACGTTAATGTCCAACCACTCCGGCTTGCGGGGGCGCTCGTCCATGTAGGCGGCGATCTCGCGGAAATATTTCAGGTCTTTGCTCGAACCGTGCAAGGTGATCACGTCGTTGGGGCGCACGATGTACGATGGGACGTTGACCTTCTGGCCGTTGATGTCAAAATGCGCGTGCTGCACCATCTGACGGGCGTGCGGGCGCGAATCGGCCAGGCCAAGACGATAGATCACGTTGTCCAGGCGGCTTTCGAGCAGAATTAACAGGTTGTTGCCGGTGGGGCCGGGACGGCGTACCGCTTCAACAAAATAGCGGCTGAACTGGCGTTCCAGGATGCCGTAAATACGCCGTGCCTTCTGCTTTTCGCGCAATTGCGACGAATAGTCGGACGTGCGGCCACGGCGGAACTGACCATCTTTACCATGCTGACCGGGTGGGTACGGTCGGCGCTCAACGGAGCACTTGGGGGACGTGCAGCGCGCGCCCTTCAAAAACAGCTTTTCGCCTTCACGGCGACACAATTTACAAACGGGTCCGATATGACGAGCCACTTGGCTTCCTCCACACACAATGCAGCGTGTTGTGTTTACGCCGTATAACGCAACAACAAAGCGAACTAAAAAGTGCTGATATGAACGGTCAAACTGCTGGTTGCACTGCCCAAGGCGATTCGGCAAACGACTGAGCGACAGCGCCCAATAATGCAGTTATCCTGCTGGTGAGCCGCTGTACTAGACGCAATAAAAGCGACTAGACGCGACGTTTCTTGGGTGGGCGCACGCCGTTATGCGGAACGGGCGTCACGTCGGTGATCGAGCGTACCCGTAAGCCGCTGCCCTGAATCGCGCGAATCGCTGACTCACGTCCGGGGCCGGGGCCTTTCACGAATACATCGACTTCCTGCATTCCTTGTTCTTTGGCGTTGTCGGAGGCTTGCACCGCCGCCATACGCGCCGCGTACGGAGTGCTCTTACGCGATCCTTTGAAGCCTGCGGTGCCTGCGCTGGCCCAGGCGACAACGTTCCCCTGCTGATCGGACATCGACACGATTGTGTTGTTGAATGTGGCGTGTACGTGCGCCTGTCCGTAGGGTATATTCTTCCTGATCTTCTTCGCACCACCACGGCGCGAACCGGTTCTTCTCGCTGTTCCTGCGGTTCGTCCCATCAAATTCTCCCGAAACGATGTGCTTGCAATTGAGCGAAAGGATTATAGCAGTTTGCGCGGCGGCTGAACAGGGTTAGCTTTGGGGGGAGTGCGCGGTTCACTTTGTGGGCGGCGCATAGTCGTAGAAGCCGCGCCCGCTCTTGCGCCCCAGATGCCCCGCCGCGACCATCTTGCGCAGCAGCGGACAGGCGCGGTATTTCGGATCGCCCATGCCTTCGTACAGCACATCCATGATCGACAGCAGCACGTCCAAACCAATAAAATCGGCCAAGGTGAGCGGCCCCATCGGAAAGTTCATGCCAAGCTTCATGACCGTATCGATCGCTTCAACCGTGCCGACGCCTTCCATCAGCGCGAAAATCGCCTCGTTCAGCATCGGGCACAAAATGCGATTGCTGATGAAGCCGGGGTAATCCGCCGCTTCCACGGGTGTTTTGCCGAGCTTGACCGCGAGTGCCGTCACTGTGGCAAGCGTTTCAGCGGATGTGTCATAGCCGCGAATGATCTCCACCAACTGCATGATCGGCACTGGATTCATGAAGTGGACGCCGCATACTAATGACGAACGCCCGGTGGCCGCCGCAATGTCCGTAATGCTGATGCTACTGGTATTGCTGGCAAGGATCACACCAACGCGCGCCACTTTGTCGAGATCAGCGAATATGCGCTTTTTGAGCGCTGGATTTTCGGTTGCCGCTTCGATCACCAGATCGGCATCAGCAGCGGCGTCTACCTGAGTGGCCGTGACAATCTCATGCAGCGCGCGATCACGAGCCGCGTCATCAAGCTTGCCTTTGCCGTGCAGCTTGCCAACCGACTCAGCGATCGTTTGCTGAGCACGGCTGAGCGCGTCGGGATTCACATCGATCAGCGTGACGCGATAGCCATTGGTGGCGCATACCTGCGCGATCCCGTTGCCCATCGTGCCCGCGCCGATCACTGCAATATGTGCTATAGAAGCGATAGAGTCAATTTGCATAACGATTTTCCACCAAATTTTGTGTGACACTGTTATAGGGTGGGGAAATTGTAGCGCATAGTAGACTTTGCACTCGCCTGGTCAAAATTTGCACTGGTCAAAACCGCTCACCTATTGTAACGTTACATCGAGATCAACAGCCCTCACCCCCGGTCCCTCTCCATGCGGGAGGGGGATTTAGGGTGAGGGCAATTCACATGGTTTAATGGATGAGTACGGGGTACGCATGTCACGACTGGTCATTGTGGAGTCGCCCACCAAGGCGAAAACCATTAGAAATTTTCTGCCGAAAGAGTATCGCGTTGAAGCGTGCATGGGGCACGTGCGCGATTTGCCCGCTGATGCCGAAGAAATCCCGGAAACGGTCAAGGGCTTGCCGTGGGCGCGTTTAGGCGTCAACATCGATGCCAACTTTGAGCCGCTGTATGTGATTCCGGCCAAAAAGCTCAGCGTCGTCAAGATGCTCAAAAATGCGCTCAAGGATGCCGACGAATTGATCGTCGCTACCGACGAAGATCGCGAAGGCGAGAGCATCGGTTGGCACTTGTTACAGGTGCTCAAACCAAAAGTGCCGGTGCGCCGCATGGTCTTTCACGAGATCACTAAAGATGCGATCCAGGAAGCGATCAAGAATTATCGCAGCATCGATGATAAGCTGGTACACGCGCAGGAAACGCGCCGCATTCTGGATCGGCTGGTGGGCTACACATTATCGCCGCTGCTCTGGAAAAAGATCGCGCCGGGCTTATCGGCAGGGCGCGTGCAGTCGATCGCGGTACGCTTGCTGGTGATCCGCGAAACACAGCGGCGCGCCTTCCGATCGGGCAGCTATTGGGATTTGCGCGCCATTCTGTCCGCCGAAGCCGATCTGGGCAGTCGTTTCGAGGCGACGCTGCAATCCGTCGGCAAGCTGCGCGTCGCCACGGGCAAAGACTTCGATGAGGCGACGGGTGAAATCGCCAAAGATAAGCAGAAGAAAGTTCTGCTGCTCAACGAACAGGACACCAATGCCCTGCGCGATCGGCTGTTGAAAGCGCCGTGGACGGTTGCGGACATTGCCGAAAAGAGCCAGAATCGCCGCCCGCCGCCACCGTTCACCACTTCGACTTTGCAGCAGGAATCGAACCGTAAGCTGCGCCTGACCGCGCGCGATACCATGCGGATTGCGCAATCGCTGTACGAAGAAGGCCACATTACCTATATGCGGACAGATTCGGTGCATCTGTCGGGCGAGGCGATCGGCGCGGCGCGTAATGCGATCAAAGCGCGTTACGGCGCGGACTTTCTGAGTCCAGCAGCGCGCCAATACAGCACGCAAACTAAGAATGCGCAGGAAGCACACGAGGCGATCCGTCCGGCGGGAAGCGCCATGCGCAGCGCCGACGAAATCGGCCTCAGCGGGGTCAACGCGACTCTGTACGATATGATCTGGAAGCGCACCATGGCGACGCAAATGGCGGACGCACGCCTGACATTGATCACGGTCACCATTAACGCCGACGATGCGACCTTTCAGGCCAATGGCAAGCGCATCGATTTTCCTGGTTTCTTCCGCGTGTACGTTGAAGGCTCGGATGATCCAGAGGCAGCGCTAGACGATCGCGCCGTGATCTTGCCGCCGCTGACGGTCAACGCGCCGTTACGAGTGCGCGAACTCGATCCGATCGGCCACGAAACACAACCGCCTGCCCGTTTCACTGAAGCGACGCTGGTGCAAACGCTCGAAAAAGAAGGCGTTGGCCGTCCGAGCACTTACGCCACCATCATCGGCACAGTACAGGATCGCGGCTACGTCACTAAAGTGAACAACCAGTTGATCCCGACCTTCACCGCGTTTGCTGTCAACCGCTTGCTGGAAACGCACTTTCCGTCATTGGTGGATACGCAGTTCACGGCGCGCATGGAGCAAACGCTGGACGACATCGCGGACGGTGAAGCAGAATGGCTGCCCTACCTGCGCACGTTTTATCTGGGCGAACAGGGCTTGGAAACGCAAGTCGCGGAGAAAACGCAAAGCATCGATCCACGCGAAATCTATGCGCTGTCGCTGGATGAAATCTATGCGCGCGTGCGGATTGGGCGCTACGGGCCGTACATCGAACAGCAGCATGACGGCGAAGTGCTGCGAACGTCGCTGCCCGATAACTTAGCGCCCGCCGATTTATCCGATGAAGATGCGCTGCGCCTGTTACGCGATAAAGAAAAAGGCCCCGATACGCTTGGCACTGATCCTGAGTCGAACAAGCCGGTGTACCTATTGAGCGGACGTTTCGGGCCGTATGTGCAGCTTGGCGAAGCGGACGATAACGGCGGCAAGCCCAAACGCGCATCGCTGCTGAAGGGCATGAAACCCGATGATATGACGCTGCCGATCGCGCTGGACTTGCTGCGTTTGCCGCGTTCGTTGGGCAGCCATCCCGAAAGTGGCGAGCCGATCGAAGCGAGCGTGGGCAAGCTGGGTCCGTATGTGCGGCATGGCAAGGATTATCGCTCGCTGACGGGTGACGATCACGTTCTGACCGTTTCGCTGGAACGCGCTTTAGAGTTGTTCAGCCAACCCAAAGCACGGCGGGGGACACGTGCCGCACCGCAGCCCTTACGCGAATTGGGCGCTCATCCTGCTGACGGTAAGCCGATCGTGGTGCTGAGCGGTCGCTACGGGCCGTATGTGAAGTACGGCGCGGTCAACGCCACACTGCCCAAAGATTTGTCACCCGCAGCGGTCACGCTGGATCAAGCGCTCGCGTTGATCGCGGCAAAGGGGCCTGCCAAAGCGTCGCCCAAAAAGACTCGCAAAGCCGCCGCACCAAAGTCCGCTGCTGCGCCGAAAAAAGCCACCGCTGCCAAGAAAGTCGCTGCCAAACCCGCTGCTAAAGCTGACGCGCCCGCTAAAGCTGCCAAAAAGCCCGCCGTGCGCAAATCAGCGCCCAAAGTGGAAACCGTCGAAACGCCGGAAGCTGCTATTACGGCTGCTGCTGCCGACAAGTCAAAAAGAATGGTACATTGACCCCTAACCCCGGCCCTTCCCCCGTGTACACGGGAAGGGAGTCAGGGTACGTTCTTATTTTCCCAAACCTAAATTTTCTTCCAAGAAGGGAGGGACTTTCATACACCGTTTGACTCCCTTCCCCTGTAATCGGGGGAAGGGTGGGGTTAGGGGTCAACCAAAAACAAGTATCCCCCAACCACACTTCCGCGTTAAAATGCGTCGCCAATTGACTCGACCCAACAAACTCAATTACATGAGACGCCCTGAATGACCAATGCCACCGATGATATGCTCGATCTGAACACCGCCGATAATGAAGCGATCGCTGATTTGCCGCGTCAGGCGCGCGCGCAGCAGTTCCGGCAAAGCCGCCGATCGCAAATAAGTCTGGCGCTTCCGGCGCTGTTACTTGTCGCGTTGGGCGTCCTGTACCTGATCAATCCGCCGCAGCTAACCGCACCGTTGGCGCTCGGAGTCGGCATAGGGGCGCTCGGCATTGGCTTGATCGCGCGCTTTTTGCTGAACGCACGCCGTGAACGTGGATTGTTCTTCGTTGGACTGAGCGTTCTGCTGTGGATCGGTTTCGCGGTGGCCGTGGTTGTGCGCCAACTGCCGATCGATCAATTATGGCCGCTGCTGGTCATGGCGGTCGGGTTGGCGGCGCTGCTCACATTTCTATTCGAGCGGACGCACGAGCGCGGCTTGATCCTGCCCGGCTTTCTGCTGATCGTGGCGGGCGGCGTGCTGCTGTTGTTCACGCTGAACATTCTATCGATCGATGCGCTGCGCGTGGTGGCTGCCTATTGGCCGCTGCTGCTGGTAGTCGTGGCGCTGGCGCTGCTGCCGCGCGTGTTCCGCGATGTGGCAAGCTAGGCGATGAGTCTGCGTATCGCGATCGATGCCAGCCGCACCACCCGCGCACAGCGTACTGGCACTGAAAATTACGCACTCAAGCTGATCGACGCCCTGCTGATGTTGGGTGATAACTCATGTTTCACGCTCTATTTTCGCGATGTGCCGAGCTGGATCACGCCGCGCGATCGGGTGACCGTGCGGGTGATCCCGTTGGCGCGCTTGTGGACGCATTTACGCTTTGCGGCAGCGCTCTATCATGATCGGCCTGATGTGACGTTCGTTCCGGCGCACACGCTGCCGATTCTGTTTCCGGGGCGCGCCGTGGTGACCGTTCACGATCTCGGCTATGTCCACTTTCCGCAGGCACACCCATGGTTGCAGCGGCTGTATCTGGAGTTTTCGACCCGTTACAGCGTGCGGCGTGCGGCGTGCGTGCTGGCTGACTCGGAAGCGACCAAACGCGACCTGAGCACTTATTATCAGGTGTCGCCCGCCAAAATCCGCGTAGTCTATCCGGGCGTTGAAGGCATTGCACGCGCCGATGATGCCGCGATCGCTGCGGTGCGCGCCAAATATAAGCTGCCCGAACGGTATCTGCTGTTTGTCGGCACTTTGCAACCGCGCAAGAACATCACGCGCTTGATCGACGCTTATCAGCAGTTCAGACGCATACATTCGGGCGACGAGGTGGCGCTCGTGTTGGTGGGGCGCATGGGTTGGCTGACGGCGGATACACAGCTCAACGCGCCCGGCGTAATTGTGACGGGCTACGCCGCCGATCAGGACGTAGCGGCGCTGTATAGTGGCGCGCTGATGCTGGTCTTTCCGTCGCTCTATGAAGGGTTTGGCTTTCCCGTGATCGAGGCAATGCGCTGTGGGACGCCCGTGCTGTGTAGTAATACGTCGTCGCTGCCAGAGTTGGCGGGTGATGCGGCGTTGCAGGTCGATCCACTCAGCGTGGACGCGATCGCACAGGGCATTGATCGCCTGCTGAGTGATGCACCCTTGCGCGCCGACTTGATCGCACGCGGCTATGTGCAGTCGCAGAAATTCACGTGGCGCGCCGCCGCCGAACAAACGCTGGACGCGCTGAGTTCATGCTGACAGCACGATCATGAAATTGCTCATCATCAATCTGGCCGATATTGGCGATCTGATCACCATCACGCCCGCCCTGGCTGCTCTGCGTGAAACGTACCCGGCGGCGCAAATCGATGTGCTGACGACGCCGCACGCCGCGCCGGTGTTGATGCATACAGGGCTGGCGGATCAGGTCATCACGTTCGACAAAGCGCTGTTCGATCAACCCAAACAACTGCTCAAGCCGCCTAATGCTCGCCTTGCGCTTGCCCTGCTGACCCGTTTGTGGCGTGGCAAATACCACGCGACTTTTGTTTTTCGCCACCTGACGACCCGACTCGGCGCGCTCAAACATGCGCTGCTGACGCTGGCGAGTCGCGCTCCCCAACGATTCGGGCTGGAGAATGGGCGCGGCTGGTTTCTGACCGATCGCGCGCCGGATCAGGGCTTTGGCGTCAAACATGAGGTGCGTTATTGGCTGGATGTGGCGGCATTGTTCGGCGCGACAGCTTCAGACGAACGGCTGCGCATCGGTATCGCGGACGCCGATCACGCGTGGGCTGCCGAACACTTTGCCGATCTGCCCGCTGCCACCCGTTTGATCGCGATTCATCCGGGGAGCGGCGGCTACAGTCTGGCGCGCCGTTGGGAAGTTGAAAAGTTCGCTGCGCTTGCCGATCAACTTGCGGCGCGCCCGAACGTGCAAATCGTGATCGTTGGCGGCATCCACGATCGAGCCGATGAACTGGCCGCGCTCATGCAGCATACGCCGATCAATCTGGCCGGGCACACCACGCTCAATCAACTGGCGGCGGTGCTATCCCGCTGCGAACATTATTACGGCGCGGACTCCGGCGTGATGCAGATTGCGGCGGCATCTGGTACGCCTATCACGGCGTTGTTCGGACCGAGCAATCACGGCGCATGGCGTCCCTGGTCAGCAGCCGCGCAAGTGGTGCGAATGGGTGCGAAGTGCAGCCCATGCAGCTACGTTGGCAACACGATGGGCTTACGCGACGGCTGCGCGGCGCGTACCTGCATGAAGGCGCTGACCGTCGAAGCGGTGTTGAATGCTGCCGATCAAGACTTGCGGGACTTGCGAACTATTGCCGAAAAGCCTACTATCGAGCACTATGAACGCTGGAACACGGTCACCCTATTGGGCGTGCCTACCCACGCCATCACCTTTGACGGCTTGCTCGATCAGATTGCGGAATGGATCACGGGCGATCAAGCGCGCCAGATTTGTACGGTCAATCCGGAATTTTTAATGGCAGCGCAAACTGATAATCACTTCTATAATATCCTGTGCCGTGCCGATCTGTGCATCCCGGATGGCGTTGGGCTGTTGTGGGCGGCGCGCTGGCTGAAGCACTCCTTACCACAGCGCGTCACCGGCTCGGATGGCGTCCCTTTGATTGCGGAACGGGCGGCGCGCATGGGTTGGAAATTGTACTTTCTGGGGGCAGCGCCGGGCGTTGCAGAAGCGGCAGCGCAGCAATTGCAAGCGCGTCATGCGGGTTTGCAAATTGTCGGCGTCTACGCGGGCAGCCCTGATCCGTCAGAAGAAGACGTGATTGTGGCGCTCATCAATGCCAGCAGCGCAGACATTTTGTTGGTAGCTTACGGCGCGCCTAATCAGGACAAATGGATCGCGCGCAACCTGCCCCGTTTGCGTCCACGAGTGGCAATGGGCGTGGGCGGTTCGTTCGATTTCATCGCGGGCACGACGCATCGCGCGCCGCCGTGGATGCGCCGCCGTGGGCTGGAATGGCTGCATCGCTTGATTCGGCAGCCCTGGCGCTGGCGGCGGATGCTGCGCTTACCGCGTTTCGTGATCGCGGTGATCCGGCGCGGCGCTCACGGCCCGGCGCGCTTTGTGACGCTTCCTGTGCGAACAAGCGATACACGACAAGCGACTCATCATCAGGTTCGATAAGTTGAGGAAACGGTAATACGTTATGGAACAGCAGCGACAAACCGACGAATTGCGACAAATTCAGCGCATGGCAGCAGACCCCGCCGCCAACGAACCGACTCTGTTATCGATGATCCCGGAGCCGCAGACGGTCGAAGAGTTGGGCATTTCGCCTGCGATCGTCAACGACCTGATCCTGCGTATCATTCGGCAGGAAGGCGAAGTCAGCGTCCGCAAAATGATGGATGTGCTGTGCGTGAGCCTTAAATTGTTGGATGCGCTTTTGCTCAAGATGCAGCAGGAACATCTCGTGGAGATCGCCCGCGCGGGTAATATCGGGCGTGCCAGCTATACCTATCGGTTGACCGAAGAAGGCAACCTGCGCGCCCGTGACGCGATCGATCGCTCACAGTACATCGGTCCGATGCCTGTGCCCATCGAAGATTACAATCAGGCGATCATGTATCAAACGCGCAAACGCACGCGCGTCACGCCTGAAATGGTGCAGGAATCGATCGCGCATTTGATTTTGCCGGAAGGCTTCCACCGTCGCATCGGACCCGCCGTCAACGCCGGATCGTCGCTCTTTCTATACGGCCCGCCGGGTAACGGAAAAACGACCGTCGCTGAGGCGATCGCGGGCTTGATCGCTGGCTCCGATCCGCTGTGGATGCCATTTTGCGTGACTACGGGCGGCCAGATCATCGGCATTTACGATCAACTGATACACAAGCAAATCGAGCTGTCCAAAGAAGAAGTCGACGCGCTCGGCAGCTACGATCGGCGTTGGGCACAGTTCAAACGGCCTGCCGTGATGGTCGGCGGTGAATTGACGATGGAGGCGCTTGAACTGCGCTATGACGAGATCGGCAACTTCTACGAAGGCCCATTGCAAATGAAGGCCAACGGCGGCATGTTCCTGATCGACGACTTTGGTCGCCAGCAAATGAAGCCCACCGAACTGCTCAACCGCTGGATTGTGCCGCTCGAATCGGGCTACGACTTTTTGCGACTGCGCACAGGTCAGACCATTCAGCTTCCGTTTCGCCAGTTGATCGTGTTCAGCACCAACCTTGATCCGAACGATCTGGTAGACGGCGCGTTTTTGCGGCGTATTCAGATGAAAGTGCAGATCGAAAGCCCAGATGAGCAGTTGTTCTTCAAAATCTTCATCACCATGTGCCAGAAGATGCAGATTCAACCGGACAAGGACTCGTATGTGCATCTGATTCAGGAATGGTATCGCAAGCCGCGCCGTGTCCTGCAAGCCGTTCACCCGCGCGATTTGTTGAAGATCGTGCGCGCCCTGTGCGAATATGAGGGCAAGCCGGTGCGCCTGTCGCCGCAATTGATCGACGATGCGTGCCGCAGCTATTTCGTTTAATGGGATCGCTGTGATCAGCCTACGCGCGTGATGTTCGACTCCGCCGCCCTGATCGCGCGGGTGCCGCAGCTTGCCGGACGGCGCGTGCTGGTTGTGGGCGATGTCATTCTTGATGAATATTTGTACGGGCGCGCCGAACGCATGAGTCGGGAAGCGCCTGTGCCGGTGCTGGAATTCACCAGCCGCGATTTGATCCCTGGCGGCGCTGCCAACCCTGCTGCCAATGTCGCGCGATTAGATAGCTCACCTACCCAGATCGGCGTGGTGGGTACGGACAATTTCGCGGGTATGCTGCGCAGCGCCCTTCAACAGCGCGGCATTGATCCGTCCGGCCTGATCAGCGACCCCGACCGACCGACCACCACCAAAACGCGCGTCATGGCGCAGATGGGCTTGCGCTTTCCGCAGCAGGTAGCGCGTCTCGATCACATCGATCGGCGTCCGATCAGCGCTGACGTTGAAGCGCAAATCACACAGCAGATTGCGCGTTGTACGCCGGGAATGCACGCGCTGATCGTCTCCGATTACCTCAGCGGCTTGCTGACTGATCAGGTGGTGGCGGCGGCTTTAGCAAGCGGGCGGGCACACAATGTGCTGTTGACAGCGGACGCGCAGGGACAGCTCGGCAAATATGGCGGCTTCGATCTGGTCAAGTGCAATGCAGAAGAAGCGTCCGCTTATTTGCGCCGTCCGTTGGATCGCGACGATGCGTTTGCCGCCGCCGGACTCGAAATTGTGCGAACGCTCGGCTTACGGGGCGCGATGGTGATCACGCGCGGCAGCGACGGCTTGACGCTGGCCGAGGCGAACAGCATTGTCACGCATATTCGCGCGCCACATATCGAGGACGTGTTCGATACGGTGGGCGCAGGCGATACGACGCTGGCCGTGCTGACTCTGGCGCTCACTGCGGGCGCGGGCTATCCCGAAGCAGCAGCACTGGCAAATTTCGCGGCGGGCTTAGTGGTGCGCAAAGTCGGCAATTATGCGCCGACTGCTGATGAATTGCGTTGGGCGATCGAAACGTGGAATTGGCCACATTAAAGTTTTGCTGGGCAATTGGTTTATCGCGAAAATCACCTTATTCAATCCTCGCTCGGTGAATTGCTGCCGTCCATCTTGACCAAACGCGGCTTGAACTCCGCCAGAATATCCACCAGATCGGCTTGATCGGCCATCACCTGTCGAATGTCCTTATACGCGCCCGGCGACTCGTCCAGCCCGGCAGACATCACTTCGACGCCATCAGCTTTGAGTTTGCGCTTGATCGTATCCCAATCAAAGCGCTTTTTGGCCTCAGTGCGGCTCATGCGGCGGCCTGCGCCATGGGACGCGCTCGCCAACGAGTCCGGGTTACCACGCCCGCGCACGACAAATCCCGGCGCGCTCATGCTGCCCGGAATCACGCCCAACACGCCCGCACCCGCCGGAGTCGCGCCCTTGCGGTGAACGATCACTTCTTTGCCGTCGAGTTGTGCTTTCCAGGCGAAGTTGTGGTGATTTTCAATCGTACCCAAAATGGGCAAACCGACCGCATCACCCACCCGCTCATGGATCACGGCGTGGTTAGCGCTGGCATACCGTCCAGCCAGGTTCATGGCCGACCAATAACCGTTGCCTTCATATTCATTCAGATCGAGCCACGCCAACTGAATGAATTCTTTCGGCAAAGTGGCACGCTGGCGCATCGCAACCGCCGTGTAATGGTTGGCAATCTCCATGCCGAAGCGACGACTGCCGCTGTGACTGAGCAGCGCTAAATATTCACCAGGAGGAATCGTTGTGCCGGATGGCAGCGCGATCGCTTCCTGCACAGCCAGCGCGCCGAACTCCACAAAGTGATTGCCCGATCCGCTGCTGCCAAGCTGTCGCCAGGCGATTCCTTTATGACGGCGCAAAAGTTCCGATTCCTGCCAGGCCGGATCGTCCATCACGGGATGCTCAGGCCGATCTTTCCACTCGTTGCCAGCGCCGAAACGGGTATTCTGCTCAAGCGCACGCCGGAACTTTTCACGCTTTTGATCAAGCAGAATAGGCGAGATATCAAAAATTGTCATGCGCATTCGACAAGCGATATCAACGCCCACCGCATACGGGATCACGCTGTTCTCGGTCGCCAACACGCCACCGATCGGCAAACCATAGCCCTGATGCGCGTCCGGCATGAGCGCGCCGCGTACCGCAACCGGAAGCTGAACGGCGCGCTTCATCTGATCCAGCGCGTTTGGGTCGATTTGCGCAGCGCCCCATACCTGATATGGTGCGGAAGTACTCAAGGCATAGGCTTGTGACGGCAGCCGCTCCTGGAGCAATTCGTGCGCCACATCGCCATACAGCGGATCGTCCACATAACTATCGGGCGCATTAAGCACGTTGCCGAGCGCTTCGCGGATCGTGCTGTGCGGGATGTCATTGGCGCGTGCTGCTTTGAACGCCTTGAGCGCCAAACCGAGCGACTTGCCCGATTGGTAGCCCATGCGCTGTAACTCGTTTCCGTTCATTTC